>Ga0209185_1000386_pt1 | contig 54093 bp, 39 predicted proteins | sample SidtaG_2_FD_187425 | JGI IMG/M metagenome (GOLD analysis project Ga0209185, IMG submission 187425) | Marine algal microbial communities from Sidmouth, United Kingdom - Sidmouth_Asex2 metaG (SPAdes) (version 2) | ecosystem: Host-associated > Algae > Red algae > Unclassified | place: Sidmouth... | reverse complement strand
TGGACTGGTCGATCAGTTTACCTGCCGCCACGTCGGAGGAGTTGTCCTCCATGCGGATTTGGCGGTGGTGTAGCCATAGCTTTCGGTGGCATAGTAGTAGGTAGGTTAGGTGGGAGGCGGAGAACATTACAGCTGATTATCCGGTGACCAAGGATAGCCGTACATAGCTGCTAAACCAACTTCGTCGTCGTAGGCACCTTTATGAGCAATATATATGGTGGCGGCCTTAGACTTGCCCCTTTGACCAATAGTGAATTCTCTCCTTGTTAGGACTTGTTCTTTTCCTTGTTTACCAAGACGTTCGTCCTGCTCTACTTTGTATTTCGGAACCGTTACTCCATGTTTTAATGCGTAGGCATTCATAGCACCATAAGATTTGAAATAGGCCGATCCCGTCCATTCTGTCAAAACGGTAACCTGAGTTGGAATATCTCGGGTCGACCAATTTCCGATATTTCCCTCATCGTCGCTTGTTTGCTGTGCTCCCGTAAGAAGCCAGTTGCGTCGCATCAAGTCGATTAGTACTTTCCGGTTCTGAGCTGCCTTTGAAGTCGGTTCTGCCAATTGCTTATAAATGGTGTTTGTCAGTTCTACCAGCACCTCCGGTGTCAGGCGGAAAGGGAAACTGTTTATTTCATCAATGCTTTTTAACGTGGCTGCGTAGGCAGGATTTAAAGTCCATCCTTTACCTTTTTCCAAATTTCCGTACGGAGCGGGAAACGGCTCTGTTTCTCCTGTTTTTCGGTTGACTTGGGTCGGTTCACAAACATAAACACGGGCTTTACTCCCTCCGGCATCATTGATGGCAAAGCGAGCCAAACGACCAACACGCTGGGCAAGACGATCCCACGGACAAAGGTCCATCAGCATTAGGTTAGTACTGATGTTGATGCTCATTTCTCCGATCTGAGTGAGTACCGCTATTCCTTTATTTTCCCTTGCACCTGCGTTCGCGGCCTTTCCAAGAATGGCTTCTAACCGTTTTTCTACCTTTATTTTATCCGGCTCGGTGAAGCGGCTGTGGTATATCACAACCGGTATGTCTCCGGCTCGCTGCCGTAAATAGTCGTAGTAATTCAAAGCCCGAGCGACTGTATTGGCGTATATAATGCCACTTCCCTGAGCGATCATTTCATCTAGCACCTCAGAGCAATCTTCAGCTTTAGCTGCTTGCCCTTGCCAGTACATCTCCTTAATGACTTTCTCGCTGCCCGGTTGTGCTGTTTCCACAATTGGCTCTTCCACGCCATAGAGTTGACGGGCGGAATTCGGAACGGTAGCACTCATTATTAGCGTCGGCACTTTCAGGAGTCGCAGAACTTCCAATAATTGAGCAAGGTTTTGCTGTACGAACTCATCGTAAAAATCCGTTTCGTCAAACACAACACAGCTGTTGGCCAGAAAAAAGAAGGTCGTGTGGTGCTCTTCACGGCTTCCCGTCAGGCAGGCCAGCAGATGGTCGATGGTGCAGACCGTTGTTGGAAAGGCCAATAGTTTAGCTAACTTTTGTTGTTCTATCTCCAAGCTTCCCCAGGCGTCATCACCGTCGTCTCCGAACAGGTGGTGAAAGGCGCTGGAATGAAAAAGTCCCGCGTGTTCCAGATGCTCCCCAACTGAGTGATGCAATGAGTTGGAGGTAAAGCGGGTCGGCATCGCGATCACTAAGCGGTCGGCCTTGGGGTCATCACCGAGAATTTGTTCCGCAGCCCAAAGCAAGGAAGCAAAGGTTTTCCCACTACCCGTTGGGGCACGAAGAATCGTCCGATCGCGGTGAGCGTGGTCTATCGCGGCTTGCTGTACAGGTCGCAGTTTTGCGTTTGGTCCAAAACCAATCGGGCGGGCAAAATTATGGAGCGGCACCATTCCCGCATCTCCCATTCCTTCCCAACGGCTGGCGCGGGTGTCGGCTATTTGTAGTAAAGCACGAATAGCCGCATAACGATACCGCTGCCGAATGGCCTCGGGCAGGTCTTTCGTCTCCGTTCTTTCGGAATGCTGAGTAAAGTATTCGTAAGCAACTTCAATATCATACAGTTTCCTGTACTTCTCTTTTAGCTTGTTCCCGTCATTACGCCAACGATTTCGTGCGTAGTCGTTTGTAGACAATTTGGCGTGGTGTGCTGCAATTGCGGCCAGGCTTTCAGCTGGAAAGTCCGGCACCCAGTGTTTTAACCACGCAACGGATCCCAACTCATGGCGAAAACCCGCTGCTCGCAAATTTGGAGCTCCGTTATGGCTTTCCCGTTCGTAACGCTCGTGTGTTTTACGGTCGCTGTCAGCTTGGTCAATACCTTGTTGACTCAACCAGTTTTGATACAATTTTACGTCTTTGTCACATGCTTCTCGCCAAGGGGGTAATGCTTTACCATAGTCATGATAATCTTCGGCAAACACACAAAGTTGTTCCAACTGCTGACCGGTCAGATGTCCATACTTTTCGGCTAGAAATGGAAACCGTCGCCGAAGATATCCGCCAAACCGGTTTACGTTCAGGGTGTGCTCTTCCAGTGACAAGCCCGATGGCTTACCGTAATATTTTGCTAGACTTACCGTTTTCATTCCGCGAAATTTGGGCGGTAAAGCGTGCTTTCCTCCATCTTGAACAAAGCATTAACGTAGGCATCATAAACGGTATCACCATCACCTTCGTCATCTCCCAAAAAGTAGGTAGCGCCCCGTGCGTCCAACTCTTTCAGAATTGCAGCTTGCATTTTCGGCTTGCTGAAATAGTGTACTGCTTTACGACTCATTCCGGGGTCGAGTACAATTAATACCCGGTGTGGCTCACCACTCACTGCATTACGCGCCTGGTTGGCATAATCCGTCATACTTCGGGTCGCTTCCAAAAACATGCGTACGCGTCGGGCGTGTTCCGCATCATCAATATGTTGCTCGTAGTGAGAACTAAGGTGGGCTTCGCCGTCATATTCGAATTTCTTGGTTGCTCCTACGATGCCTACGTCGAGATGGTAGTTCATCACCATTTCGTCGCTTTGGCTGAATTCATTGGTGGCTAAAGCTTGCGCTTTCTCTTTTTTCTTTTTTCCAACTTGGTTGATCTTAGAACTGTCAGTATTCAAGCGAATAAGCAAGTCCTGACCAATACCGCTTTCCCGAAGAGCAACCGCCGGGGTTACGGAAAGAGGGGCGGTACGTCGCCCGGAGTAATCCCCCAGATTTGTATGGAGGAAACCGCCGAGATCACTCCGTAAATCCTTTTCAATATTGGTAGAAATTCCATCGCCGTTACTGACGTACGTTTTTCCACGTTTGCCGTCCGTTTCGTTTATGCGTTCCAGGGCGCTAAACAGAACATGGCGTTGCATTTGGCCGCTGATATAGACGCGGCCGTCCGGCCGCCGCTTTACGCTACTGGCGTTGCCGAGTAGTTTTTCTCCTCGGTTCGCAGCATGGTTTTCTAATGTGGCAACTGAGGTTACTAAGATGGATTTAATGGTAGACATGATATTCTATTTTTTCGTCCGCCGTTGATTTTTTTGGCGCGGACGCAGGTGCAAAATTGAGTTAGTTTAAAACAGTGTCAGCCAAGGCCTACATACCTTCTTCATCCGGCACGTCAGTTCCTTCCTTTGGCTTGTAATGGCTAAGGCGCATGAAAGCAATAATGAGGTCTTTTGCTTCAGGAAGTTCCACGTGGTCTTTCCCTTCAACGAGCATGGCACGCATTAGTGGTTCTGAAGCACTGTCCAAGTCATAGTTGGTCATCCGGGAGGTTAGAGTGCTGATTTGTGCCAGCAGACTTTCGGGCGTTCGTGCGCTACGGATGTTCGATTCCAGGCTGGCCAGTACACGAGCTTTGTACTCCCGTACATCTCGGCTGGTGACCTTGTCTCCCTCTTCTTTCTTTTGAGCAGAGCGGTAAGCCGCATTATTGAGGGACCGGCCAAGAGCAATGGCTGCGTCGACGATTTCGGGTTTTATTCCTCGTTGAGGCATGGTGAAGTATTTTTTAAAGATGGGTAAAAAGGAATCCGGATAAGTCGTACGTAACGAGAGTAAGTTCCGGAAAGCCGTAACGGTGAAGAAGCGTAAAAAAGAGTCAAAGTAACGGACGAACATCTTCCATTTGGTCCCCGAGAAGTCGAGCTTGTCCGGACTGTCATAAAAGCGAATGTGGGCCATTTTCTGTGTAGCGTCATACAACACTTGGTTGCTGGCTAGTTCTACGAGATGATGACCAACAGTTTCCTGACGGTTAGCATCGTAGCCGAAAGTGTAGATTGGCCTGCCGGTGATGCTTTGCAGAATTTGATCAACTTCTCCTTGCTTGATGGTCTCAGCACCCACGGATGTTTTGGTTTGTCTTACCCATCCGCTGAAGGCCGCGAGTAAACTGATACTGCCGATGTGAATACTGCGAGGCGCATAACGGTAGTTCCCATAGTAGATATTAGGCCTGGTAAACTTTTTGGTTTTTTCGTCGTAAGAAGACTTTAGTTTATCGGACGAATCCGATTCTAACAGACGGGCTAAAACATTTATGTAATTGACCAGCGGGTAGGTGTCGGTAGCTTGGTCATAAAAGTTCAGGTCTGGAATCAGACCAGCGTTAGTAAAGTTATCATAGTCCAGCGCGGCGGCCTTATATTTAGTTGTTACGGCGATGGCGGTGAATGCCGCAGAAAGAATATCATCCGGCGGGTCGCCCATTGATTTTTTGCCAGCATTGATTTTAGAAGTCAAAGGTGAAAAAGAGCGCTTCAAGCCATAAAGCTTATCCAACTTACCAGCGCCCACTAGTTTTCTGAGACTGTACAATTCTTTTACGAGCGGACCGGAGTTGTTTCCCGTCAGTACGTGTGGAGCCAGAAAGTATCCGTTAGCACTGTTCCGATTATTGGCGGATCCCGGTGCGAGCTTTTTATCGTCTACTTCAACCATTGAATAGATGACTTTTGAGACATCAGCATTATTCGTCCTTGGTGCTAGTAGAAAACTAAATCGCCCCTGTTCGAGTGCGTCATACGCTAAATTAGCGTAGTCACCCTCCTGGTTTAAGGTCGGGAACAGTTCACGTTTACCTTCCGATACTGCGTAAATAGCTGCGGCTAAACCATACCGGGGAAGTGGATGAAGGTTATTTGGGTCAAACATTTACAGTCCATTTTAAGCTGATCCACCCCTCGCTAGTACCTAGGTAAGTTGGTGCGACCGGTTTTGCTAAATGTTCTTCGAAAAGGTTAGCTAGTTTATTTGTAGTACAGGCTGGTATTGAATAGCTTTTATCCGTGATGACAAAACCACGCTTTTTAGGGCTCACGTAGTACATAGGGTAGCGCCCACCGAGTGAGCCTGCATTGATTTTCCGCTCATCAGTAGTAGTCAACTCTTCCAGCGGAATACGAACAAACTCTTTGCGGTCTCCGACCTCGTATTTTTCTTTAGCGCGCGCTTTAGCTTCAGTTTTATCCATCTTTTTGAAGTCGGAAGCTGAAGAGCGAAGATTTGTAATGAGTTCTTCTAAACGGTAGTCATAAATACGACTACCTCCGATGTAGTTCATACCACGATCTCTTAGGTGCATTGACCAAAGATCATCGTAGGTCATCAAATCATCCGGCAAATCTGCTGTACCTAACGCTAAATGATATTGTAGTAAACTAAAGTATTTACTCTTTGCAGCGGAAGCAGGTTTACCACTTAGCCAGTCAGAACCTTTGTAATTATTATTTTTACCATGTAGCTTTTTAGCGCGTTTTGCTAACCCTTTCATGACTTCCTTTCGCGTCTTATCTGGCAAATGCCAACCCAGGGCGTTTTCAAGTACACCAAACACCATTTGAGTGGGTGGAACAAGTTCTGTACGAAAGTATGTCCCCGGCTGCGCACTTACCATAGAGAGTGGCGCGAGCGGGGTTATTTCCAGCACCCCTTCCACCGCCAACTCCGGCGGCTCTAAGTAAAAACTAAGATCTAAATTTTCCATAATCACATTATTTTACAGCCCCAAATCCAATCCCAGTACTATTACCAATCCCCACATTCCAGGCAAACGCCAGGCAGTGCGGATCACCCTCGGCGATCACCGGGCAAAGCGAACCCTTATTCTTGATCCCCCGATAAGTGGCCATCTTGATCCAGGCCTTATCGTACTCGCGGTCGAAGCGCAGGGAAATTTCACCTTCTACACCTGCAAAGGCCATCTTAGCTTTCATCGTTTCGGTCATATACTCGTCCGCAATCTCATCGGTATGGTAGTAGAACTGCTGGGTTCCGTCTTCTACCTTACGCTTGATCAGCACGGGGCTTTGCATCACGAATTTGGCTTGACCGGAAGAAAAATCAGGCTCCCGCTGCGGCATAATGCTTTTCACCTTCATCCCCCAGTTGATTTCCGTATCGGTTTGCAGGCCTTCGATGATGTCAGCCAGCAGGTCGTCTTTGGCGGCGCTGATGTGAAACGAGGTTCCGTTGGGGAAATTAAGTGCTCCGCTCCTCACCTCTCCTCTGCCGAGCCAGGAGATGGAATAGAGCGAGATACTGTCGTGTTCCGCATTTTCGCCGAGCCATTTGTGTAGCCTGCCCACTAGTTTTTGCTGGTAGTCGAAGGGGACCAGCCTTTGGTAGTTCGGACTTATGAAGAAGTTGATGCGCATGGGCTTTTGTTGTTGGTGTAAAGGTGGGGACTTGACTGTAGGGGATACTCCCGTAGACTCCTAATTTTTTCTAAGCCGCAGAAATTGAAGCAACTGTTACTACCGAAATTGATAGATCATGTCGGGGAATATTTCTTACCATTCTCCAAGTCATCAACCAAGCGATTAAGGTGGATTCTGATTTTACTTTCTCTAAGCGTAACTTGTGCCCGCTTACACTAATCATTCCATCAGGAAGAAGGTAAATTTCCACTGATGACGTGTGGCTAAAAATTGAAAGGAGTAAAACATCTAAACTTTTCATCCGTTAATGCTATAGTTAACTGCGTTAGCATAACTGCGTTCGCTTAAATTTTAAATGCTTTTAGGTACTAAAAGGTTGAAGCTGCTAAAAATAAAAATTATGTCTAAACATTAATTTCACCGCTTAGGAATTGAAATTTAATAGCTATCGTCATTGGCGTTAGCCAACTTTAATTGGTCCTTCGGGAATCAAAATTCGACCACATTGCTCATCAACCCCATCCCCCCAGCAACCCGCGCCGGCGATCTACTAGAGCAGATTACCAAAATCAACCAGATGGTTGATCTCCATGAAGGCAATCCTTTCATGCAGGATCAGCACAGACGCCGCAAGCAGGAATGGATAGACGAACTTACCATCGTCTTACGGGAGATGAATCTGATGGAAGGTAATTTAATCGCTGCCTAACCGCTTCAACATGGCTTCCGATTCTCCTCGAATCACCTCCCGCAGTTCATCCGGAGAATGGATGGTCACGTGCCGCCAATTGGCCAGCAAAAACTGCTTCAGGCCAATATACTTCGCGTTTACCCTGCCCTGAAACTGGTACGTGTTCTCCTCCGCCCCCTTGCGCGTATACTGCCGTGCGTTCGGGTTGCGCTCCACCAGGTCGTTGTAGGCGGAGACGGAAAGCGTCAGATCCACCATCACTTTGTGGTTATCGACGATGTTGAAGGCGTCGCTGGGGTGGTGGTTGTGCAGACCGCCAAACTTCCAGGGGGCATCTAGCACCTTTACGCGGTCCATGCGGTTGAGTAGAAAGTGGGAGGTGCGCAACTTTTCGACGTCGTAGGCGCGGATCATCCCGATTTCGGGTTCGAGGCCAAAGACCTCCACTTCGCGGTCCCGCTCGTCGTTGCTATTGCGGCTGCGGTAATTGACCAGCACAACGCGCCGCTTTTCCCTTATGGCTTCCTCCACAAATTCAATCTTTTCCATTTCCGGCCGGCGGAGTGCTTCCAGACCAAGTGCCTGAAAATCGAGTAAGCTATCCAGTTTATTCGAGAGCTGTAAAGATTCCGCCTCGGGAAGCTGGCCCAACGCTCCTTTGATCCGGGCGCGGTCCGCTTCGCTAAAGGGAGATAAGTAATTAAGCTCCTTAAACCCGGACCGTGGAAGCACGTAGTAACGGTGGTGCTCATCGAATTCTACCACAATTCCCGCCGCCCGGATGTGATTAAGATGATCCGTAACGCTCGAACGGTCCTTCAGGCCAACGAAGGCACCAAGTTGCTTCTTGGTCATTCGGTTGGGAGCAGCCAGTAGCTTCAAAAGAATGCGCAAGGTTTTTGTACCGGGGGAATCCATAATAAAGTTTCTTGGGGGGATGCGCCACAAGTTAATATCTCGGACCGGATAAAATTGTTGTCAGATGCGGTCTGTTTCTCCCCCCCGTTTGAAAGTTCCACACCGTGCATCCGCGTATATTCCTTCACCAGCCCGAACTTGTTAACATCAATGCACAACTTATTACATCCATAAGTGTCATGCCCACCTTACACCTTAGCCCAAATGAATAAACCATGACGGTCGCGCCGGCACTGCTTCTATACTCTTCTCTGCACCGGCGTCCCCGCCCAACAACGGGAAATATCGGAGAAGAGCGTGGAACTGCGCGAGCCTGCCTACCGAGTCGCCATTCCGGGCGCGGACGCGGGTGCAAGGAGGGTTGAGACGAGCTAAAAGCACCACCCCAATGCCCTCTTCCCGACGGCGAAGCGGAGGAGGACTACCTTACCGGCCCATAAACCGGTACCGGGGAGACGACCATCTACGTCTGCCGTAAGAAAGTATGCCAGCAAACCGGTCAATACGCCGGGGAAGTCCCGGCCCAGTTGCACGAGGAGACCTATTACCCCCCCGGATACATTTTCTCAAACGGCAAATTGTGACCCCGTTACGTCTTAGGCTCCTGCCGCAGCATCCGGCGCAGGATCTTACCTACGTTGGACTTCGGCAGGTCGTCGCGAAACTCGACCTCCTTCGGCACTTTGTAGCCCGTCATGTTTTCGCGGGCGTAGGTGATCACCTCGTCCTCGGTGAGGGACTTGTCTTTCTTCACGACGAAGACCTTCACGACCTCGCCGGATTTGTCGGAGGGGATGCCGACGGCGGCCAGCTCGAGGATCTTCGGGTGGGCGGCCAGCACGTCTTCCACCTCATTGGGATAGACGTTGAAACCCGAGACGAGGATCATGTCTTTCTTGCGGTCCACGATGCGGAAGAACCCGTCTTCGCTCATCATGCCGATGTCGCCGGTTTTCAGCCAGCCCTCGGGGGTGATCACCTCGGCGGTGGCTTCCGGGCGGTTGAGATAGCCTTTCATCACCTGGGGGCCCTTGATCTGGATCTCGCCGCGTTCCTCGGTGGTGGCCAGGCGGTTTTCGTCTTCATGCCAGACGCGCATATCGGTGCTCGACATGGGCAGGCCGATCGTACCGATGCGCTGGGTACCGTTGAGGGGGTTCATGCTGGCGCAGGGGCTCGACTCGGTGAGGCCGTAGCCTTCGCTGAGGGGGATGCCGGTCAGTTTCTGCCAGGCTTCGGCAACGGGGCGCTGCACGGCCATGCCCCCACCCACGACGGCGCGCAGGTGGCGGAAGTCGAGATTTTTAAACCCGGAGTCGTTGAGCAGGGCGTTGAACAGGGTATTGACGCCCGTCATGCCGGCTACTTTATTATCCTTAAAAGCCTTGGTGAGCGTACTCAGGTCGCGGGGGTTGGTGATCAGGACGTTGCAGACGCCGTGGATATAGAGGCCGATGGCATTGACCGAGAAGGAAAAGATGTGGTAGAGCGGCAGGGGGCAAAGCATGGTTCCCTCGCCGCCTTCCTCGAACTTATCGGAAAGCCAGGCTTTGGCCTGCAGGCCGTTGGCGATCAGGTTCTTATTGGTGAGCATGGCGCCTTTGCTCACGCCGGTGGTGCCACCGGTATACTGCAAAGCGATGGTGTCTTCGGGCTTGCCGGTGAACTGGGGCAGCTTGTACTTGCCACCTTCGTTTAGTGCGGTCTGGAAGGTTACCGCCCCGGGAATGTTGAACTTCGGCACCATTTTCTTGACGTTGCGGACCACGAAGTTGGTCAGGCCGCCCTTGAAGAAGCCGAGCAGTTCTCCGATGCTGGTGGTGATGACGGTATTTATCTCCGTATCGCCGATGATCTGTTCGAGGTTGGCGGCGAAGTTTTCGGCAATGATCACGGCGTGCACCCCGGCGTCGGTGAACTGGTGCTTCATCTCCCGCGGCGTGTAGAGCGGGTTGGTGTTCACGATCACCAGGCCGGCCTTCAGGATGCCGTGCAGGGCGATGGGGTACTGCAACAGATTGGGCATCATGCAGGCAACGCGGTCGCCGGGTTGCAGACCGCGGTAGTGGAGGTAAGCCCCGAAGGCCGTGCTCATGCTGTCCAGTTCCTTATACGTGATCGATTTGCCCATGCACGAAAAGGCGGGTTTGCCGGCATACTTTTTATAGCCCACGGCCAGCAGGTCCCGGAGGGTTTCGTAAGCGGAGGGGTCGATGTTGGCCGGGATGCCGGCGGGATACTGGGCGAGCCAGGGGCGCTGGTCAGACATGTGCTTGATCTTTTAAATTTGGAAGGTGGGGCAAAATACATAATTAAGCGCTTGTCGGGGGAAAAGACCGCCCGACTTCGCTCTTAAAAATCCGGCTTCGCATCCCGCGTTCCCGCCAAAAAACACCGTAAACCAAGAACCACTACCCCACCCCGATCATTACACCGGTATGCTGAAATACCTGCCCTTTCTCCTGCTGCTGACCCTGATCGCCTGCGATGACAACTCCGCCGCCCGCAAGGCCGCCCGGGGGGCCAACTTCGTGCCCGACCCCAACCACATTTACTTCAAAAACGTACGCGCTTTCCGTTACCGCACCACGGAGGTGACCAACCGCGCCACGCTGTACGACCACCGGGAACTCTACGATTCCGATGCCCGCCTGGTGGTACAGCTGGTGGACAACTGGATCCAGGACCGGGCCCTGCTCCGCTTCAGCGCCCGGCCGAACCTACCCCTTTGGCGGCTCCTGGCGGACAAGCAAGACCGCCGGGATACCCTAGCCCTGTCCAACCCGCCGACCAACGATGAACTGGTGAATCTGGTCCGCGTGCTCCGCTCCCCTACACCCCTGCTGCTGGTAACGGAGACGGACACCCTGGAGGCTTTTCCGGCCGGCTCGGGCCGTACGGCGGCCCGGGCCGTGATCAGAGATTATCTCCGGCTGGTGGAATATGCGGAGTAAGCCCTGCGACCCTTCGTAATTTCTCCCTACATTTATCCTGCACTAAACCATCCCTCATGCCTAACGCCGAAAATGCCACCGCCACCGCTCTTCAGCACTGGCTCGACGGACTTGCTACCGAGCAGGCCGACGCCGCCGTAGCCGCAGCCGTCAGCGCCGCCCGAACGCCGGGCGCGCAACCCGACGGACAACGGGCCACCAGCTGGGATTACGGCGCGTACGTCGACTCGGGGGAGAACAAAGAGATCAATACTTACGCCCGGGAGGAGATCGATGCCGGGGCCGAAGCCCTCCTCTTCCGCCTCTACCACCAGCCCGACGTGGACGACGTGGCCGAGATCCTGGCCGGGATTCCGCTACGAGATATCTCCCTCAACTGCTCGTTGCGGTACCCCGGGCAAGACCCCGCCGAGCTTTTTCGGGACCTCATCCGCTACCTCCGCCGGGAAGGTATCGAGTTGGCCTCCGTCTCCGGCTCCGTCGATTTCGATCCGCTGCTGGACTGGTCCGAGCCCCCCTTCCCGCCCCTCATCCGGTTGTTGTTTTTCGTTTCCCGCTGGATGCCCGAGTTTCGGGTACTGCAGGTCAACGCCGCCGGTTTCAACAACGGCGTGGCGGAGGCCGATACCGAATTGGCCCTGGCCGTGGCAAAGGGGAAGGCTTATATGCAGAGAATCAAGGAAGCCGGTTATTCCGTCGCCCTGGCCAACCGCCACCTGAAGTTCGCCTTCACGGTCGGTACTTCCTTTTACGGAGACGTCGCTAAGTTGCGCGCTTTCCGCGCCCTGTGGAGCAAGGTGCTCGACGGGCTGGGCGTTGACAACCCGCCCCTGGCCAACGTGGCGGTGCATACCGATATCACGACCATGACCCCGGACACGGACCAAAACCGCCTCCTGCTCAACCTGCAGGCCCTGTCCGCCGATCTGGGGGGTGCCGATTTGCTCTTCCTGACGCCCGCCGAGGGGCAGTTCGCGCCCGCAACGGGGGAAGGCCGGCAAATGGTGCGCGACGTCCGCAACCGGTTTCGTCCCCGGGGCGGCCTCACCTCCGTGGCCGGCGTAGATCATGTTTACCTCGACGACCTCACCATCGCCCTCGTCCGCGCCGCCTGGACCCGCTACCAGACCATCGAGTCGCAGGGGGGGTTTGCCGAAGCGGCGGACTTTTAAGGAGGATTGCAAGAGATGTGGGGGTTACCATGGGATGATCATCATAATTACATTAACCCTGCTAAGCCCTCTAAACGTCCGGCGTAAAGAGCGTCCTCCAACGTTAAGCTACCATTACCTACAATAATTACTACTTCTCGCCCGGGATCATTGTCAGAAGGTCACCCCTTCCCCGTGGGGAGGGGCCGGTAAGCGGGTTCTAATCGAACCATATGCCAGAAATCCAAAAATCCCCCTGGGGTGAAAGCCCAAAAGGCTCCGTTTACCTCTACACGCTTACTAACGCCCACGGCAACACCGTCTCGATTACCGACTACGGCGCCACCATCACCTCTATCAAAATCGACGGCGCGCAGATGGTACTGGGGTACGACGAACTGGCGGGCTACCTGGGAGACCAGCCCTACTTCGGTGCCACCATCGGACGCTACGGCAACCGGATCGCCAATGGACGTTTTAGCCTCGACGGTAACCATTATCAGCTACCCGTCAACAACGGACCGAACTGCCTGCACGGCGGCACGGATGGCTTTGACAAGCGCGTCTGGAGCGCCAGAGAGGTAAACCAGGGCGGAATGACTAATAATTTACGGATGGAGCTCGTCAGCCCGGACGGTGATCAGGGCTTCCCCGGCGAAGTGGTCGTCATCGTGTTTTTCAGGTGGACTGATGATAATAGCCTCCATATTGAGTACCAGGCCAGAACCGATAAGCCAACGATCCTCAACCTGACCAACCACGCCTACTTCAACATCGGCGACGGAGCCGACGTACTCGGCCAAACGCTGGAGCTTAAGAGCGACCACTTCGTACCCATCGATGAGCACGCCATCCCGCTGGGCCACCTGGCGGAAGTAGCGGGTACGCCTTTTGACTTCCGAACCCCCAAACCCATCGGGCAAGACATTGCCGCGGATCACCCGCAAATCAAAATCGCCGGAGGGTTCGATCATACCTGGGTGTTACCCGAAGGCAGATCCTGTTCGCTTACGGCCCCAATCGCTACCGTCACCGACCCCGCCACCGGCCGTAAACTGCACTGCGGCACCTCCGAGCCCGGCGTACAGGTTTTTACCGCTAATTTCACCGCCGGTCAGTTTTCCGGCCGCGACCACACACCACTACCCCCCCATTCCGCCATCTGTCTGGAGACACAGCACTTCCCGGACTCCCCCAACCAGGAAACTTTTCCTTCCACCCTGCTCCGGCCCGGTGAGGTCTTTATCTCGCATACGGACTACCGGTTTGAGTAGTGGCGGTCGTCGATCATCCATGGTGGGTTATCCGTTGTCGGTCGATACGCGACCGGAGCCGACATCGGACAACGGATATTCCGATAACCGACAACATTCAACCGCTATGAACCCAGCCACCAAACAAATCATCATTTACGGCGCGTTCGGTCTTTTACTGGGCGCCAAGATCATCGACGTATTGTTCACCGGCGGCGGCTTGCTCGATTGGTGGGTACTGCTGATGGGACTTGCGGCGGCCGTCATTCATTACCTTCCGGTCCGGAAAAATGAAACGAAAGAACAAAATCACCACCAGGCCTCCGAAAGCTACGACGATAGCGCCTCCGATGCCCTCCTGCTCCGTGATCATCCCCACCCTGAACGAGGCGGCGAAATTGCCCCTTTGCCTGAACGCCCTGCGCAGCGGCGTGCCGGCCGTTGAGCTGGAGGTGATCGTAGTGGACGGTGGCAGTACAGATGACACCGTGGCAATCGCCCGCCGGATGGGGGCGAAAACAATTGTTTCGCCGGCCGGCCGTGCCCGCCAACTCAACGCGGGAGCCGTCGTGGCCCGCAGCGATTATTTCTATTTTCTGCACGCCGACACGGTTCCCCCTAAAGACTGGGCAAGCTACCTGGGCGAACTGAAGGCAAGTAGCCGGGCGGCCTGTTTTGCACTCCGTTTCGACGGGCGGGACGAAAGCCCTTGGCTACGTCTTTTTTCAAAGCTAAGCCGGTGGGACATGGCTGCGTTTCGCTTCGGCGATCAGTCGTTACTTGTCAGCCGTGATCACTTTGTCTCCGTGGGGGGATACCGGGAAGACCACGTTTTGCTTGAGGGGAACGATATCATCCGGCGGTTGCGGGCGGCCAGCGTTGGGTTCGATGTGCTGCCGGGGGAAGTGACCACCTCGGCGCGGCGGTACCTGGCTAACGGCGTGTTGTTTACCCAGTTTGTGTTTGTGGTGATTTACGGGCTTTACCGGCTGGGGATTTCGCAGGTGGTAGTTGTAAAGATCCACCAGTGGGCCTTTAGCCGCCGGACCCCGGGCGCTCCGGGCACGGCGTCGTGATTTAGAGCACTCGGAGCGCGCGCTGTCCCTTGGCGCCCTGAGAGCGCGAGGTCCGGGAGGGCTATTTATTAACGTAATGTGGCACTAACCTAAAGTCTCCCTCATCCGTCCATTCCAGCATCTGGTAGGCGGGCGGCAGGTCGAGGCGGACAAACTCGTCGGCCGCGGGATCGATAAAAAAGCTGGTGGGGGGACAGAGGTGAACCGTCAGATTGCGGTAGCAAGTGGTCCGGCCGGAATGAAAATGCCCGCAAAAAACCCGGCGGGGAGCACCGTCTTCAGTAAGGATACCGATCAATCGGCCGGTGTTGCGGAGGGGGTATTTTTTGTCCATGAAACGTACGCCCATCGGAACGGGTGGGTGGTGCATCACGATGGCGGCGTGGGGGTAGCTGCTGACGGCTTTGTGCAGCCAGTCGAGTTGTTCTTCTTCGATCTCGCCGAAGGTGGTATCGAGGAACAGAAAGTCCTGGTCATCCACCCGCACGAGGCCCTTGATGGGTTCGTTGTTGTGGCCTTCGAGAAAAAAAGCGTTGCGCATCATGCCCCGGTCATCATGGTTGCCGGGGGATAAATAGTACGGGAGATTCAGGGTGTCGAGACGGGCCCGGAGCTGGTGGTAGATCTCCTGAACGGGAGCTTCGGCGCAACAGTCTCCGGTCAGGAAAACGGCTCCGGCACCACTGGCCACGACGTGCTCAAGTACAACCCGGAGACGTGCGTTTACGTCGAGCCCCATCAGCTCTGCGCCGGGCGCGAGCAGGTGTAAATCGGTTATTTGAGCAATTTTCGTGGGCACGGCTTTGAACTGGAAATTAGGGGGAGGGTAAAATACGTAAACTCGCCGTTAAGTATCATATTTGTGGCGTCAGATGCGGACAATCAACGCCATTGGTCCGTTTCTTTGCATCCTGCGTTCGCGCCATCTAAGCTGAATATTGGGCGCGAACGCAGGTGCAAAGGGGCTTTTTTAAGCGCAATGAAGGCGCTGCCCAACACCGAGCCCCTTTCAGCCGTTAAAGGCTACTACCCACGTAACCACATGCCCGACTCTCCCCTGGTTTCAACAACCGTTCAAGATACCGTCTCCCTGCCCGACCTCTCCCACCTCGAGGGGCGGGCGCAACGCACGAATGCCGAAGAGCTGCGCGGCAACATTGAGAATTTCATCGGTATGGCCCAGGTTCCCGTCGGGCTGGCCGGGCCGTTGTTGCTAAAGGGAGATCATGCGACAGGGGAAGTGATGGTGCCTCTGGCCACGACCGAAGGTGCCCTGGTAGCCTCCTATTCGCGGGGGATGAAGGCCATCACCGCAAGCGGCGGTGCCCGGACGAAGATTCTCGACGAGGGTGTTCAGCGGGCGCCCTACTTTAAATTACCGGACCTCGCCGCCGCCGGCCGTTTCGTCGCCTTTACCCTGGCGCACCTCAACGAATTCAGCGCCATCACCGCCAGAACATCCCGGTACGCGGGTTTTAAGCAAGTCCGCCCCATCATCGAGGGCAACAGCGTTACGCTCGTGTTTGAATTCACCACGGGCGACGCCGCCGGCCAGAATATGGTCACCATCTGCACCGCTGCCATCTGCCGTTTCCTGCTGGAACAGTGTGGAGAAACAATCGCTGAATTTTATGTAGAATCCAACGCCTCGGGAGATAAAAAAGCCAACTTTCAAAGTTTTCAGCACGTGCGTGGCAAAAAGGTCAGCATTGAGCTCATCCTGCCCCGGGCCGTGGTCATCGAGACCCTGAAAACCACACCCGAAAACCTGGAAAAATTCGGTCGTGCCGCCGTCTACGGGTCGCTGAAATCCGGCACTCTGGGCGTACAGGCCCACTGCGCGAACGGACTTGCGGCCCTGTTCATCGCCTGCGGTCAGGATGCCGCCTGCGTAGCCGAAGCCGCCGTGGGCATCGTGCGCATGGAGGTGACCCCGACCGGCGACCTGTACGCCACCGGTACCTTCCCCAACCTCATCGTCGGCACCGTTGGTGGTGGCACTCGTCTGCCCACCCAACGCGAATGTCTGGAGATCATGGATTGCTATGGCCGGGGCAAAGCCGGCCGGCTGGCCGAGATCACCGCCGGTGTCTGCCTGGCGGGGGAGCTTTCCATTCTCGCCGCGCTGGCGGAAGGTCATTTTACCGCTGCGCACGCTACGTTGGGACGGCGGCCCGTTGACTGAGGTCTCGCTCCTGCCGGTTTATTGTCCGGAGATCCATCCATCCGCCAACGCTTTTTTTACCAGACCCCTGACCGCCGGATCGAGGTCAAGCAGCAACGCGCTACCCTGTCCTTTTTCCGACATCTTACCCCACGTCTTGCGTAAAATGTCCACTACCTTTTCTTCCGGGTGATCGCCCGCGAACTCCAGGGCATGGTGTTCCAAAAAGACGAGGCAGATCACATCCTCCAGCGTCTGGGTGTCCGCATCTTTCTTCAGGCGTTTTTTTTGCAGCAAAAACTTTACCCGGTCCAGCGTTTCGGCGGAATACCCGAGCGGGGCCAGTATCTCTGCGGCCCGTGCGGCGTGGCGCGTTTTTTGGTCGTTGCGCCACTTGAGGTAGCCGACGCGGTTCATGGGGTAATCCGCACGCGGGATGACCCACCGCTCCAGATGCTGGGCGCGCGCGGCGAGTTGCAGGGGCGGCGCGGCGGCCGGGTCATAGACATTCAGCGCGGCCGTCATGCGTCGGCCGCAAACCAGTTCGTAGGGCTGAACGGCATCCGCCATTTTAAAGGTACGGGGACCGGCCGCGTTGGCGGCATCAATAGCCGCGAAGGCTGCGTCGAGATTGCTTGGTTCCGGCATCCCGCTAAGGTAAACCTGACCCGTAAAACCAATGTATACATGTTCGTTCGCCACCACCACCGGGCACGTCCGCGGTGCATTTTTCCAAATTTTCCGGATCACTACCCACCAGGAATCTCGCCTGCTTCATAAAGCGGAGCGCCCTGCTATATTACCCCGTTCTCCTGCTGATGCGCGGAGCTTTTCACGCGGTTATTCAGCCGGAAGCGGAGTAATGAGGACAACTCGAACCTCAACTTCGTCAAGCAGTAGTACTGCTCTAAAAAAAGTCCCTGGAAAATCTTAAAACATCCAGTGCATTCGCCAAAACAATTAAACCGAAAATGAGTGACATCAGGCCGCTGATCGTCACGGTGACATATTTCAGAACGCCCCGCTCTGAAGGCGGAAGAAAAGCCCTGACGGCTAAAATCAAACTATAAAAAGTAAATACAGCGGCAACTAAACTCAAGATCGCCGTAGTGCCCGTAGCTGCCGACACACTGAGTGTTCCGTCAGCCAGCAGGCTGCCGGTGAGCCGAATACCAAGCCAACATAAAAAGCCACCTCCCAACATTTTTAAGGCCCGCTCCGCTGATTTTTCAGCAGGCTTTCTCGGTACCAGACTCTCGTCAAGCGAGTCGTTCCTCCTGAAATGTTTTAGTGGTGTCAGTTTTCTGCTGCACGCGCCGGCCTGAGAACTATCTGTTGACTAGACTTCCGCGCCCAACCAGACCTCGCAGCCTTCGGTACAATTCTGGCAAATATCAATCTCCGACCGTCCCTGGAGCAACTTCGTCCGGAAATCATCGTAGGCCGCACCCTCCCATACCTGGTTGAGGTTTTCGGTCTTAACGTCGCCGAGGCGGTGGGTGACGTCCTTGTCGAAGCAGCAGGGGGCGACGAGGCCGTCCCAGGTGATGACGCAGCTGTGCCAGAGTTTCCAGCAGTGATTCTGAAGCTTGTTTTTCTGGCCGTAGGTGCCGTCCTTCTTCTTGTAGTAGCGGGCGTACTTCTCGTCGGTCGGCATCAGGGGGTTGCCGTTTTCGTAGTCGTAGAGCTGGGCGGTTTTGAACTTCACCTCGTCGATGCCGATCTCATCGGCCAGCTTAACGACGTCTTCCATCTGGTGCTCGTTGGGTTTGACGACGAGGAACTGAAAGATGAGGTGGGGCGTGGGCGAATCCATTTCCTTTTTCCACTTCACGAGGTTGCGGGCACCCTGGAGTACGGACTCGAGCTTACCCTCTTTGCGGTACTGCTCGTAGACCTCCTGGGTGGTGCCGTCGACGGAGATGATGAGGCGGTCCAAACCACTCTCGATGGTACGCTTGGCGTTGGCGTCGTTGAGGAAGTGACCGTTGGTGGAGGTGATGGTGTAGACGCCGCGGTCGGAGGCATCCTTGACCATATCGAGGAAGTTGGGGTTGATGTACGGCTCGCCCTGAAAGTAGAAGATCAGGTAGAGGAGCCGGTCGGCAATATCGTCCATCGTGCGACGAAAAAAGTCGGCCTTCAGGTTACCGGTAGGTCGGGTGAATTCGCGCAGACCGCTGGGGCACTCGGGACAGCGCAGGTTGCAGGCCGTAGTGGGCTCGAAACTGACGGTGAAAGGCTTACCCCACACGACGGGCCGCTGCAACCATCGCGTAGCGTAGTAGCTGGCGGTCACTTTCAGGGCGTTGGAAACGCGACCGAAGGTGAGCTTACGGAGAAAATTACGGGTGTCTTGCGGGTATAGCTTAGCCATGGGGCAAAGTTAGTTCATTAGGTTGGTAAGAACGAATGCTATCATCCCCGGGGGGATCCGAAAATGGAGACTGTAATGCCTTACGGCCGGCGGAAACGAAACGGAGGGCGTCTCTTGCGCTGGAACACCCCGCCCTGTTTTACACCTGAACGATGTTGCGGTGCAAAGCGTCGAAGGTCCGAAAACGTTGCTTTTATAATTCCGCTCTTGCACCTGCGTCCGCGCCCGGATAAAACTTCCTGATGAAACACGAATCGCCCCGCTGCGGTATGGCAACGGGGCGATCGGTGAGGAAAGAGCCGGGTTATGATAAAATCAAACTCAGAGCTTTTCGTTACGGGGCGGTTTTAGAAGCCATACGTAAGGCCGAGGGCCGTGTAAGTCTGGAGCCCGTCGGGGTACTCAAACCCAGCCTTGCGGACACCTACCGTGAACCCGACACCGACGCCTTTCCAGAGATCGGCGATGTTGAAAGAGTTAATCCACGTGTACTCGAACAGACTTTCGTCGCTCATTTGCGCAACGTTGTTTTCGTCGAGGTAGGAGATAGTGGTCCTGTCACTGGTGTAAGGCATGAAAACACCGAGGTTAGAGGTCCACGATACGCCACCGGGGAGTTCGAGGGCATAAGTGGCTTTCACCTTGGCACCGAGCGCGGTCTGTCCGCCTACACCTTCAAAGCCGGAGAAGGCGAAGTGGTAGGTGAGGGGGTGAACGACCACCACGAGGTTGGGTACGGCGGAGGGGGTCCAGGTACCACCTACACCGATGTCGGCCGTACCGGGGCTGAGGAAGTTGAATACGGAAGTATTCAGATCACCGAGGACGGTAGCGGCAATGTCGGGGGTAATGCGGTAACCATACAGAGATGAAGCGATCAGCACGTCACCGTTTCGATTTTCAAGAAAGCCACCGCCCGGGGCGTCGTCCTTGGTATCGTTGTCGAGTCCTTGCCAGCTGATGTTGGCCGTCAGGGTGTTCCGCCAGAAGGTTTTCTCCTTAATGTTATTGGCGAAACCGTTCACGCCAACGGTCAGAACGGAGGAGGAACTGTTTCGGTTAGCGTTGGCCTGCCAGTTGTTGGAGTTGTTAAAATTCAGCCCCAAAAGGCCACTGACGCCGGTTTGCCAACCGGAGAGTAATTCAATTTGTTTTTTCAGGTCATCGAGTTGACTGGTAAAAGCGTCTACTTCGGCCTGCTTTTCGCTTTGCATGGTCACTACGTTCGCCTTTTGAGTTTTGAGTTCTTCAAGCGTTTGGGCCTGAAGGCCACCGGCGGCGAGCACGAATAGAAGGAGGAAAGAGAATACGTTATTCATGTAAGGTAAAATTAGTTGACGAAGAATATTATTAATGTTGTGCGCAAGAAGTTGGCGCAACGTTTGTTCAGACGCGAGAACCGAAACAAGGTCACTCCAGTCGCGAAAACAAACTGGCATCCGGCCGTCAGGTCCGAAAGGGAAAATGATCGGTAGATAACGATAGATGATCCGGGCCATTCATACACTTGGATACCTTGGGATTGACGGACACCGTGCCGGCTGTATCATTATGAGGCGATTATCTGTACAATAACAGACGGTTTTTATAAAGTTAACTTATCCCTCGTGCGGTGGCAGCGCGGGACCTTTATCCCTGCGGGTGTGAATTTGCACCCCGTGAACGGACACTTTGCTGTAGGGAATAACGTACTCGCTGTTTTCGTTGAGTGACCGCAGAATGACGGTGTTGTTATTTATGGTGACAACCTCGCCTCGCATTCCGTCGATGGTGATTTCATCACCGATATGAAACTTGTCCCGATTATAGAACGAGGCCAGGATGCTGCTCATGATGTGGCGGCTGGCTAACCCGTAGCCGATTGCAAACGCACCGGCCATACCGGCAAGAATGATGGCAATATTATCTTCCATGAACTCCGTCCGCAGCCTGGCCTGACGCAGCGCGATAAGTACGATGTTCAGAAGGATGAAGTAGAAGACGACGTTGGCGATCAGGTTGCCGGAAGGAATACTCAGCGTCCGACAGGCGGACGTGATGATTTTTTTGACCGTATCGGCCAGGAAAATACCGACGATAAGAATTATTAAAGCGGTAACTCCGCTGGGAATATATTCGATCAGATCCCTTAGAAGTTCGGAAATGACCGTCAGGCCCATCGCTTCTACTGCCGCCACGGAGAAAACAATGATCACCATATAGTACATGAAACCGGCTACGGTACGGCTGGGCACTATATTGATGTTCGAATTTTTGAACATCTCAATATCCATCGCTTTACTAGCCAATCTGTCAACCCCGATCGTTTTCAAAAATCGGAGCGTAAGGCGACGGACCAATTTCGCCAGCAGAATACCGACAATCAGAATGATCAATCCCTTGATCAGGCTTGGAATTACGTTAAGCATCAGAACTGCCTGAGCTTGTAAGGCTTCAATAATATTCATGGGTTCTGTACTAACGGGTAAAATCATTTCCGTTCGCACTCCCGGGAAAGGGAGGCGGGGCAATAGCGGTAGTTTCGGTTTCGTCGATTGTAAAGTAGGTGTCTTCCGGGTCGATAGCGTCTCCACCCATCAGCACGGTCATAGTGTCCGAAAGCCGGGGGAAGAACAATTCGATCACATCCCCGATGAAGTGAACGGCCGTTACCCGAGTTTCCACCACTTTGCGCACACCGTCCTGGTGTTGCTGCACAAATTGACTTATCTCTTCTTCGTGTAATTTTAAAAAGCTGTTCATTAGTCTATTTTACTAGAAGCGTATAGCTCTTCGTGCTTACGCTTCGCCTTCTCTTTTGCCCGTTTTAATTGCATCTTGACCGCGGACTCGTTCTTACCGATCATCTTGGCAATATCCTTAATCTTTACACCATCTTTATATTTCAACAACAAAAGCATCCGGTCGGTTTCGCTGATCTGCCGTAGCACGACCCGCAATTCGTTCACTTTCATCCCCGTCAGTTCTTGATCATCCACTTCAGGTGCTTCAAGATCGGGCGGGTTTTCCACTTCATCGGCAAAGATATCCCGGCTGCGTTTCTCCTTACGGATCAAATCGATACAGTAGTTGTAAGTGACGGAATAAACCCACGTACTAAACTTTGACTGGCCCTGGAATTTACCAAGGCTCAGAAAAATTTTAGTAAAGATTTCCTGAGTCGCGTCTTTGGCATCGGTTTCCTTCTTGAGCATCGTCAGCGCCTTACCGTAAATTTTACCGGCGTAGCGATCATGCAGCAGACGGAAACAGGTGCCATGACGTTTCTCTCGATAGGCAATGATGATCGCCAGGTCTTCCATCTCTGGCTGACAACCGTAACCCGTAACAGATGACATTTAGGTAATTTTCAAAAGACCACTAATTTGGTATAATTAACAATCGTTATGGAGACGTTAATTCCCTCGTAAGGTCACACAATATAGAAACGATATTTCAATACGGTAGCTTTCAGTAGACCAAGTAAACATTTTTGGGGCTAAAGTTTAAAATAAAGAGGAGTAGTCACAAAAAATTTTATCGCATAACTTCCTGGTTTAGAAGGACCAACCCGCAATCATTCCCCGACTATCCGTTCCGCCCGCGCCGAGGCGGCCACGTTAAAAAAACCGAGAATTGTTTCTCCGCTTTCCACATCTATTACGTTGCCGGGCGAGTTGGCCACCGGGAGATCAAAGAGTCCGCTTTGTCCGTTGTTGATCTGTTCGTTTACGATGCGCAGAAACAGATAGGCCTCCTGACTTAATGAAAGTACCTCCACCGCTACTTTTTCTCCTTCCACCAGTGGTATGACTGCCCCGTCGTCGTCCGTTTTATTGATGCGAAAACGGATGGGGAAGATAAAGGTGATTCCGTCCGTATTGGTTCCGGGGCTGAAGGTGGCGTCGTAAGCGATGTTTTGCTCCCCCGGCCGCAGCAGCAGGGTATCATTGATCGTACTGCGAATGAGGTAGGCGTCACCCTGACCTACGGGATCACGCGCGTAGATCTGGGCGTAAAGCCCTTCCTCCAGCCCCAGTGCTTCTTCCTCGAACTGAAAACTGATGGAGTCGATTTCCGCCGTACGGTTCATCCGGGCAAAGGCGGCATACTGCTTCGTCCCCCGCTCGATGCCGAGGCCGAAATCGGTACCCACTTCCCCCACCGTTTCACCGGCGGTAGATGGCTCCCAGACGTAGCGACCTTCGCCCTGGTGAGCGAAAGTAAAGCAGTTGGTGGTCGGTACCCGGTCATCGGTTTCACAAACGATGACCCGGGCATCGGTTACCGGGGTCGGCAGACGATTGGCGTAGTAATCCTGGCTCTCGGTCAGGATGATAGTTTGGGCTTCGGAAAGATTGTTGAGCCAGGCGTCCACCACCAGTTCGGGGCGCTCGAAGCGGGAGTCGAGGGTGACGGGGTCTTCGCAGCTGACGATTAAGAAGGCCAGGATGGGGAGGAAGAGAGATTTGTTCATGGGTAGGGAGGGGAGAGGGTCCGGAACTTTGCTTATATCAATCTTTCCTTGCACCCGCGTTCGCGCCCAAAGTTAGACTGGCTCAAAGCTTATTTGAATTTAAAATTGTAGCTGATGCTGGGAATAATGCTGCCCACTACGCTCAGCTGGTTCGATTCGGTCATGACCGGCTGGCCGATGACGGGCCGGCCTTCACTCTGGGTACCCGAAATGGTGAACGCGTTGCGCCGGGCGTAGAGGTTGTACACGCCGAATATCCACTGGCCCCGCCAGCGTCTGTTCGCTTTTTCTTTTTTAGGATCGAGCGTCACCGAAACGTCGAGACGGTGGTAATCGGGGATGCGGAAGTTGTTGCGCCCACCCCCCTCGTTGTGTGGGATGTAGTAGCCCTGCACGTAGTAACCGGCACTGGCCAGCGTAACCGGTGTTCCGGTATTGTACACGAAAGTTGCGCTCAAGGTAGCCCGTTCGCTGAGTTCGTAGAAGCCCGTCAGGTTGAGGTTGTGCGTCTGGTCAAAACGGCTGGGATAGTACGCACCGTTGTTCACGCCGGGGGTCAGCCGCTCGGTCTTCGCCAGGGTATAGCTGAACCAGCCGTTGAAGCGGCCCTTTACTTTTTTGAGCTGAAACTCGGCCCCGTAGGCCCGGCCCTCGCCGGTAAGTACCTGCCCCTCCACGAGTTCGTTGAGCACCAGATCGGCTCCGTCGACGTAGTCGACGAGGTTGGTGAAACTTTTGTAGTACGTCTCTAAGCTGGCCTCGTAGGTGTTGTCCTTAAAGTTACGGAAGTACCCGATGGCGAACTGATCGGCCAGCTGGGGATCGATGTTGTTCGTGCTCGGCGTCCAGATATCGAGCGGGATGGAGGCCGCGGTATTGCTGAGCAAATGAATGTACTGCGCCGTGCGTTGATAGCTGGCCTTGAGTGAGCTCCGGTCATTCAGCTGGTACTGGATCGAAGCCCGGGGTTCCAGGTTGAACCAGTCCTTAACGACTTCCCCCTTTTCCGTTGACGTCACGCCGGTAAGCGGACGGGAAAACCCCGGAAGTAGCGCTTCGCCGAATTCGTAAACCGGCCGGCCGCCCAGATAGGCGAAGTGACTCAGCCGCAGACCGTAATTGAGCTTTACCCGGCTTCCGAACAGGCTTAGTTCGTTCTCCGCAAAAATGCTGCTCTCCACGGCCCACTGGTTATTGATGCTGATGTCGATCTCCTGCCCGTCACTGACGGCGATGGCGTTGGCCGGCTCGAAACGGTAGTAGATGCCCTGACCGCCGAAGCGGATGACGTTCTCCGGGGTAAGGAAGTAGCTGAATTCCGGTTTGGCGCTGAAGTTGACGATGCTCGCGTCCCAGTCGAAGGCGTCCTCGTCGTCATCGCCGAAGTTGATCGCGTAGTCGTAGTCGGAGTAGTAAAACGTCAGGTTGCTGAACAGGCGGTCGTTGAACAGGTGATTCCAGCGCAACGTCCCCGTGGTATTTCCCCAGCTGAAACCCGCCTGATCACCCGGGGCGAAGACGTCCCGGCCGAGATAGCCGGAGAGAAAGAGTTGGTCTTTGTCGCTGAATTTATAGTTGGTCTTCAGCGTCAGGTCGTAGAAGTTGAGTTTGGTGCCGGAGATATCTTCTCCCAGGAGCGGGGCGGCCAGAACGTCGATGTAAGACCGGCGGCCGGCGAGCAGGAAGGAAGATTTGTCCTTCACGATCGGGGCCTCCACGCTCAGGCGGCTGAAGATGGTCCCGATGCCCCCCTGCAGTTCGAACTGTTTGTTGTTGCCTTCCTTCATCCGCACGTCGAGGATGGACGAAAGCCGCCCGCCGTACCGCGCCGGAATGCCCCCTTTATAAAGCTTTACGCCCTTCACCGCGTCCGGATTAAAGACGGAGAAGAAGCCGAAAAGGTGGCTGGAGTTGAACACCGGGGCCTCGTCGAGCACCACGAGGTTCTGGTCGATGGAGCCGCCGCGGACGTTGAAACCGGCCGCCCCCTCCCCCACCGAGCTTACGCCGGGCAGCAGCTGAATGGAACGCAGTACGTCCACCTCCCCCAGCAGGGCCGGCAGGCGCTGGATGGTGCTCATGTCGAGGTTCTCGACCGACATCTGTACTTCGCGGACGTTCTGGTCTTCTTCCTCCGCCGTGACGACAATTTCGTTCAGCAGGGTTCCCGCTTCGGGCAGTTCGAAATCAACGGTGAAGTTGCCGAGCAGTTCCACTTTCCGGCGCTGGTCCTGAAAACCAAGGTACCCGGCTACCAGCACGTACGCTCCGGGCTCGACGGTAAGGGAGTAGAAACCGTATTCGTTGGTGGTTGTGCCCTTGGTGGTACCGTTAAGAAAAACGGTGGCTCCGATCAGGGTTTCTCCGTTGCTGGCGTCTTTTACGTAGCCCTTTACGGTTACGCGTTCCTGGGCGGAGAGGGAAGCGAACAGGCCAAGCATCACCAGCGTGAGCAAATAAAATCTATGCATTCGGTCAGGTTAGGGTACCGGCTACAAGTCGTCGCCGTATTACCCTAACTATACGTTTCGAGATTGGTTGTCGATTGCCGAAAGGTAGATTAAATATCTACGGGCCTGTCTGATTGCCTACACGCGACATTTCTGGGGCGCGGGCGCGGGGATGCAAAGAAAGGATGGAGGAGCCGTGCGTTTGCCCCCGCTCTCCCCACTGGCTTCTCGCCGGGGGAGAGGGAGACCGCCAGAAGAGGCTTCTCAACTTTGCAACCATTCTACAAACAACCGCATCCCGAAACCCGTCCCCTGCCGGTCCTTGGCGAAAGGACCCTGCCGAAGGGCCACCCCGGCAATATCGAAGTGGATGTAAGCGGGGTGCTCTTCCGTAAAGAACTCCAGAAATTTGAAGGCGTCGATGGCACCGCTGACGGGGCGGCCGGAGTAGTTTTTAATGTCCGCTACGTCGGAGTCGAGGCTGCTCGCGTATTCATCCCAGGGGGGCAGGGGCCAGACGCGTTCACCGCAGGCATCGCCGGCGCGGCGGAAAGCGTCGATCAGGTCTTCGTTCTTGCTCAGCATTGCGCCACACGCGTAGCCGAAGGTGCGTACCGCACTGCCGGTGAGCGTGGCTACGTCGATCAGGGTTTTGGGTTGCAGGTTTCGGACGGCGTAACTCAGCCCGTCGCTCATCACCAGGCGTCCCTCGGCGTCGGTATCGATGATCTCGATGGTTTTGCCGGAGTGGCCGGTGATCACGTCGGAAGGTTTGTAACTCAGGGCGTCAACGCTGTTGTCGGTGCTGGGGACGATGCCGATGAGGTGAACGGGGAGGTTTAGCCGCGCCGCCGCCTCCAGAGCACCGAAAGTTGCCGCCGCGCCCCCCATGTCTGATTTCATCAGGTGCAGATTCGTACTCGGCTTGATGGATACGCCGCCGGTATCGAAGGTGATGCCCTTCCCGATGATGACGGTGGGCCCTTCTTTCTTCGGCGCCCCCTTGCCTTTATACTCCATGATGATGAAGCGGGCCTCGTCTTCACTGCCCCGGTTGACGGCCAGCAGCGCGCCGAAGCCCTGTTTTACGCACGCTTTTTTATCGAGCACCTTCACTTTGAAGCCGTACGTGTTACCGGATTCCCTGGCCCATTCGGCCAGGTCCTGCGGGCGCTTCATGTTGGCGGGCGCATCGACCAGGGCCATGATACGCAGCTGGGTTTCGGCCAGTTCCATTTCCTTGAAGATCGCTTCACGCCCCTTCTTCGAACCGATGCCGGTACTGATCGCCATCTCGTTGGCGGCGAGGGGATGGTCTTGGCCTTTTTGCTTCCAGCGACCGGGATCGTAGGTGCCGAGTATGAGACCACCGACGAATGCCGCCGCCAGGGCGTGGTCGTGCGGGGCATCAACGAATTCGACTTCGCTGGCGAACTGACCGGCCTCGTGGTGGCTCAGGGTACGGGCCAGATGGCGGACTTTGGCGGGGGTGGCCTTTTTCGGCATCCGGACAATGAAGCCGTCGGGCTTGATGGTGCGCAGGTATTTACCGGCGGATACCAGGTTTTTGAGTTCTTTGGCCTCCGGGCTCAGGAAGCGAATTAAGGTAGGGGTGTTGCTATTCGACATATTCCGACAAAGATAAGGCTTGCAATTTACCGCAACCCGCATAAATCCGACGGGCTGCATGGACGACGGCGTTGCGCGGCCGCGGAATTTTTATACTAAGGCGAAGATTGATTGCCGCCGGTAAACCCGCTGTTCCGAAAACCATCTGTGCACCCGCGTTCCCCGCCCAAAAAATTTGTACCGTCGGCGGTTTTCAAAAGTCAGGTGCGCGGCGGCTGATCTCCGCGTAAGCACTAATACTGTTCCTTCTCGCTCGGGAAGTCTCCGGACTTCACATCGTCCACATACTGCTCTGTTGCTCCTTTAATGACGTCAAACAGTTCGGCGTAGCGGCGCAGGAAACGCGGGTGAAAATCTTTAGTGATGCCCAACAGGTCGTGGGTCACCAGCACCTGCCCGTCGCAGTCCGCTCCGCCGCCGATGCCGATGGTGGGAACATGGATGGCTTCACTGACGGTTTTGGCCAGGTCGGCCGGGATCTTCTCCAGCACCAGCCCGAAACAGCCGAGTTCTTCCAGCAGTTTGGCGTCTTTTTTCAGCCGCCGGGCCTCGGCCTCCTGCTTGGCGCGCACGGTATAAGTTCCGAATTTATAGATCGATTGCGGCGTAAGGCCCAGGTGTCCCATTACCGGGATACCCGCCGAGAGGATGCGTTTGATGCTTTCCTGCACTTCCGCGCCGCCCTCCAGTTTAACGGCATGCCCACCGCTCTCCTTCATGATCCGGATGGCCGACTTGAGCGCCATTTTACTGTCCCCCTGGTACGTACCGAAGGGCAGGTCTACCACCACCAGTGCCCGCTCCACGCCCCGCACGACACTGCTGGCGTGGTAGATCATCTGGTCGAGGGTGATCGGCAGCGTGGTTTCATGGCCGGCCATCACGTTACTGGCCGAGTCGCCCACCAGCAGCACATCCGCGCCGCCGGCGTCGAGGATCCGGGCCATGGAGTAATCGTAGGCGGTGAGCATGGCGATCTTTTCGCCGGCGTCTTTCATGGCCCGCAGCGTCTTTACGGTAACGCGCTTCACCGCTATTTTTTTATGGATACTCATACCGGGCAATATAGGATGATTCTACCGTATGTGATATGCCCGGAATCAGGCAAAAACTGCCGCAAGCAAATTTTCGAGTTCTTGCGCGTCCACCTCGTCAAAAGAACCTTCCAGGGTAGAGTCGACGTCGAACACCCCGATCAGCGTCCCGTCAGCCCGCCGCACCGGCAGCACGATCTCCGAGCGGCTGTTGGGATCGCAGGCGATGTGATCCTTCCCTTCCTCCAGGGTGTGGGTGTCGGCAACGATCCTTGCCTTACCGGTTGCGGCCACGGTACCGCAAACGCCGCGCCCGAACCTGATGTACAGGCAGCCGAGCGTACCCTGGTAGGGGCCTACCACGAGCCGGTCTGTGCCCCGCACGAGGTAAAACCCGACCCAGTAGTAATACGGCAGGTGGGTTTTCAGCAGGCAGTTGATGGTGACCATCTTCACCTGCTCGTCGGGCTCGTCGCCGAGGGTGGCGCGGATGGCGGCGCGGGCTTTCGTGTAGGCGGCTCGCTTCTCCGCACCGGTCAGGTTGCGGGAGGGCTTGATGAAGTAGGGCATTTCTGCTGATGCGTGCATCTTTAGGTAAAGTTTGGTCGGTCAGCGTTAAACGTTGTAGCCGGGGGTTGCGGTTTCACGGCGCTGACGCGGGTGCAAAAAAAAGTTTTCCCTTCCGTGAAAACAGGTGATCGCTGATGCCCGGATTTTAGCTGAACCGCCGGTGACCGCAATCAGGATTAAACAGCAAAAGTGGATAAATAACAATTCAATTCGTCGATTAAAAATCGCCGGCGGCTTTGGTTGTCCAACCCCCCGGTACATAAAAGCGTTAACGCCCTAAACCCAAGCGAATCATCAATTTTTTCATCACCAAGTCGGGCAGGGAATCGCTCGCCGCGCCCATCACGACCAACCGCCTCCACGTCCGCCGCTTCGGTGAGGGGGACAGGATCATGCTGTCCGTTCACGGTTTTGGCCGCAACGGACGCCGGATGGAGCGGCTGGCCAAAGCACTCGCCGGAGCATTTGTCACCTACGCCCCCGACCTGCCCTACCACGGCAAATCGGAGTGGGTAGAGCAGCACTACACCCCCGCGGAGCTGGCGGAGGTATTCAACTGCCTGCTGGCCGAACACCACCATCAGCCCGTATACCTGCTCGGACACAGCCTGGGCGGGCGAATCCTGAGCAACTGCCTGCCCTTCCTCGATCATCCCGACGTGCGCGATCTGGCCCTGGTGGCTCCCGACGGTGCCGGTGGCCGCTACACCAACTGGATCGATACGTTGCCCACTTCCCTGATTCGTCCCCTGGCGAAATTCAGCGAGCGGCCGCGCTACATTCTCCGGCTCAGCAACTGGCTGCACCGCCGGGGCGTCATCAACCGATATTCGGCGGAATACCTCAACTACAACCTCAAAGATGGCACCTTCCGCCGCCGCCTGGCCGGCAGCCTGCGCAGCGTACTCAAGTTTCCGCCCAGCCCGGATCAACTGGAAAAAGCCCTCTCCGACCGGGGCATCTCCGCTACGGTTTTTGCCGGTGACCGCGACCCGTTGCTGCACCACGACCGGCTCGAAAAAGTGTACGGTCCCCTACCCTCCGTGAACGTAGTTCCTTACACCGGCAGTCACTGGCTGCCCGAGCAATTGCTCTACGACTATTACCTTAGCGGACAGATTGATTAAGACAACTTAACCCATGTGCCGGGTCGCTCCCCTAATATTCGCGACCAGGCAATACTACATTACAAACTTTGACTCCCCTATCCTATAACAACGTCGGTACGCTACTCGACCGTACCACCCGCTTGCTGAAAGCTCACTTTCAACGAGCCTTTAAAAGCGAAGGCATCGACCTTACGCCCGAACAATGGGTGCTGCTCGACCACCTCCAGAAGATCGGCACGGCCTCACAAACGCAACTGGCCAACGGAACCTTCAAGGACGCCCCCACCGTCTCCCGCATCATCGACAAACTGGCCACCAAGGGCCTCGCCGAGCGCACCCGCTTCCCCAACGATCGCCGCCGCTACCAGGTCGGGCTCACCGAACGGGGGCAGCAGGTGCACGACAAGTTGCTTCCCCGCGTGGAAGAGCTGCGCGTTGCGGCCTGGCGGGGACTGTCCGAGCAGGACTACCAGGATCTCACCCGGGTACTGGAAAGAATCCGGGAGAATTTTCCGGAGTAGCGCTAAATATCCCGCAAGAAGGAAATTATATCGTCCGCTGGAGTGAGGTTGAGTTTCTTGCGCAAACGGTAGCGCGCCATCTTGGCACTTGCCGTGGATATCCCTCTGTTCATGGCAACTTCCTTGTTGGTCATGTTGAGACGTAACAAACCAGCCAGCGCCTGGTCGCTGGAGGTCAGGTTAGGAAAGGAATCTTTGAGTTTATGGTGAAATTCGTAGTTGACCTGATCGACATTCTCCTGGACGACCTCTAAGTTTTCGTTCAGCTGGTCGTGGCCCTGGGCAAAGCGGATTATGCTATCAAGTTGGGTGCGGAAAGAGGCTGGTAGCAGTGCTCTTATTGCATCCAGACGACCGGTAAGCTCCCTGAAGAACTTATTTTTGCGTTCAATATCGAGCGCGAAATCGGTCAGGTCTCCCTGCTTGTTTTCGAGTTGGCTGCTGAGCAGGCGCGAAGTCAGGCGCTCGTTTGCGAGTTCGGAGGCGATGAGTTTTTTCTGTGTTTCGCGGTAGCGAATGTCTTTTCGCCACTGTCGGAAAATCAGCACCGCAACGAGCAGGCTCGACAACAAGCCGATGACAATGAGTACCAGGCGCTGGTTGCGCAGCCGGGCTTCCCGCTCCAACAAGAGCACTCTCTCTTCGCTCGCCTCCAGGGCAGACTCCCGTTGTTCCGTTTCATACATTACTTCCAGTTCAGCTATCCGGTTCAAGGTGTTTTCACCGAGAACACTGTCCTTAATCGTCTCGTATTCCTGAAAGTATTTAAGGGCATTCTTGTAGTCACCAACCGCTTTATAGCCATCTGACATATCCTTCAAGGTAACATACGTAACAATATCCTGCTCCTGCATCCGGGAGTAGTATAGCGAAGAGTCATAGTAAATAAGCGCCGAGCTGAAATCTCCGAGTTGCTGAAAATTATAGGCCAGATTACCGTAGGCGGGAGCGAACTTGGATGAATCCCGTTCCGCAAGAACGGTGGAAACATATTGCCGAATGAAAGTCAGCCCTTTTTCGGACATCCCCATCATGGCGTAAACGGCACCAAGATTATAATCCATTTCCAACCAGTCCGCTGAAGTTCCGTGCTGACGCAAAGTAGTCCGGGCCAACAGCAATTGCCGGAGGGCAGTATCCAGGCTACCGGTAGCCACGTAGTTAACAGCAATCCAGGCTTCGGCAGTGCCCGACTTCAGCGTATCTCCCAGTGCTTTGTAAGTATCACTCAGGGGTTGAACAGTGGTTATTGATTGTTTGTAGTTTCCCGTCCGATAATGGACGATACCAATATTCATTTCTCCGTCGGCAATACGCATATCATCCCCGGAACGCCTGGCCTCGGCCAAAGCTTCTCCGCAAAGAAACATTGCCTTTTCATATTCCCCTGCTCTGGTATGGTACTCGACCAACCAGTCAAGGAGATCAAAGGTTAATTCCGGATTTCCCTTTTCCCGCGCAACCGATAGCAGGCCGTTGGCTTCAATGGCGTTTTTTTTAGTGTACTTTTTCTCCAATAAAACATCAACCCGCTCACGAAGTGGCTGATCTTCGGACTGAGCTACAGCCGGAACAGCCAAAATCAAGAATGAACCCGCTAAAATCAATGATAAAAATCTCACTAAATATTTTTTCATGAAGCGCCTATGCTAAGATAGACAAAGAGAGAGATATGTATGTACTAAGCACGCGTTTTGCCCTGATGTAGCCCTACGGTAGCCCGGTAAAAAAGGCTTGGTAGCCCTGACATCCTTCTTCTGATTAGGATAACCAATGGGAGACACACGATCTTTGCCAGTAATAAAAGAGCTGGGTTTGACCACCCTACAACTGCGAATTATATGTACTGTGTTGTTTTATAACGTCTCTCAAATTGTTGTTTTAATGTTTCTCATAGTGTTGTTACGACGTTTCTCAAACAGAAACCAATTAAGTACAGCGGCCTCAAATATTTTTGAGGTCGCTTACTATTTCCAGGCATCAGTAAATTCGGTTGTCGGTAATTCGACGAAGATCAGGGCGGGGACGCAGGTGCCATGAAGACTTTTTAACGGGACACTACTAGACAAACGCGATAAAACCCCTTCCCCAGCCCCTTCAAAGGAGGGGAGATGATCAGCATTTGTCTAGCAGTGTAGGGGCAATGCATTACCCGATTATGTCGGCATATAAGCCGCTTTCCCGGTTATTCAACCGGTGCCCTTACTACCTTCTTTGCTCCCGCGTTCGCGCCTTGAGACTTCTTCCCTGATTTTTTGAGGGAAGAGGCAGCGTACCTAAAAGGAAAATGGCTGTTTGAAGCAAACAAAAGCCCGGAAGCTGGTGTACTTCCGGACTTTCTTCGTATTAAAATCAAATGACTGATTCAGCGCTTGTTTGGACTTTCGCTTATCATTGAGTACAAGCTCCTAGTTGTAACCGGGGTTCTGCTCCATCGCTGAGTTCGTATCCATCTCACTCTGCGGGATGGGAAAGACCAGCTCGTTGGCGTCGGCGGCGAAACCATCTACGCTCCGGCCGGTACGGCGGATATCGTGGATGAAGAAGCCTTCAAAGCCCAGTTCCCGGTCGCGCTCCAGCAAGATATCGTCCAGGTCGACGTCGTCGAGCGCGGAAGCACCGGAACGGTCACGCAGGGCATTGATCTCGTCGAGCGGGCTAAGGCCTGTTTCGGTATCCTCGCGCAGATTGGATTCGGCGCGAATCAGGTGCATCTCGGCTACCCGGATCAAGGGGATGATGCCGAACTGATTGGTATACTTACCCGTAAGGCGGGAGCCACTCTGCCGACTTTCAACGAAAAAGCTGCCGCGCTCGTCCATCTCTTCAAAGAGGGTCAGGTAGGCGTCGTTGATTTCGATGTCGCCACCCCGGCCGCCGTTTTGCTCGTCGGCGTAGTGAGTGATGAGGTCGTTGGCTCCATCCTGAGAGGTAACCTGGATGGCAAAAATGTCCTCGCTGCCGTCCATGTCGTTGTTGAACGCGGCGGCGAAATTGCCCGCCAGTGCATGCCCGCTGTTGGCCAGCACGTCGTCGGCCGCATCCCGCGCATCGCCGTAGCGGCCGAGCTGCAGGTAAACGCGGGCAAGCAGGGCCTGAGCGGCATATTTGTCAGCGACGAAACCGTTCGTTTCCGGCAACTTGCTCACGGCCGTTGTCAGGTCGGAGATCACCAGATCGTACACTTCGGAAGTAGAAGCCCGGGCGACGGAAAGGTCGACCGAATAGTCAGAGATTCCGGCGGTACGAAGCGGAACGCCCATGGCGCCGGAAGAGAACATACGATTGAGGTCGAAGTAGTTGAGGGCCCGCAGGAAACGCGCTTCGCCTTCGATGCGGTCGCTTTCTTCAGTGCTGCTGATCACTACGTCCAGGTTGTCCAGTACCAGATTGCTCTGGTTGATGGTGGCGTAAGCATTGTTCCAGTAATCGCGGACAAAGGAATTATCAGCCAGCAAGTTTTTGTTAGCCGCCTGGCGAGGCTGGATGAAGGTACCCACCCAAGAGATGTAGTCTCCCTTACCGAGCAGGTCCGTCATGAATTGCAGCTGACCGCCGTAGGCTTCGTCTTTACCGTTTTCGGCGTAGGCACCGGTTAGGACGTTCTGAATGTTGGCTTCCGTACTGATCGCCACCTCACCGGAGATAGACTGAGCGGGCTGAATTTCCAGTGAGTCTTCACAGTCAGAGAATCCGAATACCGCTAACGCGAGCAGGAGGGTTAGTTTATAATTTGTCATTGGTAGTGCGGGATTAAAAGTTAACACTGATACCGGCCGAAAGCGTACGGGCGGAAGGAGCGGAGTAGAATACCTGACCGGTAGTGAGATTACCTGCGTCGTTACGTACTTCCGGATCGTAGCCCGTAAAGTCGGTAAAGGTCAGCAGGTTGACACCCGTCAGGTAGATCTGGGTGTTGTCAAATCCGGTACGGTCCAGGAAACCCCGGGGCAGATCGTAGCTCAGCGTCAGGTTCCGCAGGCGGATGAAGTCAGCACGCTCCAGCCAGCGGGATGAGTGAGCCGTACCGTTACCAGCGCCGAGGCGAGCCTGGGGTACGTTGGTGATGTCTCCGGGGTTCTGCCAGCGGTTGAGTTGGTCTTTGGTCTGGTTGTCGAACCAGTCGCCGTTAGCGGACTGAAAGCGGCCACCGCCGTTGTAGACGGAAGCACCCCATTCCCCCATAAAGGTGAACGAAAGGGTTACGCCCCGGTAGGCCAGCGAATTCGTCAGTCCGGCGGTCCAGACGGGGAAAGGATTTCCAAGGATTGCCCGGTTGGCTTCTCCTACGTTATTGGTCGTCTCGCGGGCGTCTTCGCCGTCGCCGTTGATGAAGTAGAGGGCGTCGCCGTTGGCGGGGTCCACACCGGCGTACTCGGGCAGGTAATGAGAGGATACGGGCGCGCCCGTACGGTTGATGTTCTGGCCGAAGATGATGTCGGCATTGTCATTCGGCAGTGCTTCGATCTCGTTCACGTTGCGGGCGGCGTTGAAGCTGGTCGTCCAGGAAAAGCCGTTGGGCTTGCGGAGGATGTCGGCGTTCAGGATCAGTTCCACGCCCTGGTTGTTCAGCAAGCCGATGTTGCGGTTTATGGATGTAGCCCCGGAGGAACCGGGCAACGGGACGGAAAAGAGCAGGCCTTCCGTATCCTTATTGTAGTAATCCAGTTCGCCGCTGATGATGTCGAACAGGCCGAACTCGATACCAATGTCCAGCTGGGTGGTGGTCTCCCAGGTCAGGTCGTTGTTACCCGGCTGTGTCGGCTGAATGCCGGGCCGCTGGTTGTAGGAAGTTCCCTGGAAGAGGAACAGGGAAGGGAAGTTACCGATTTCGGAGTTGCCCAACTGGCCGTAGCTGACCCGCGCTTTCAGAAAGGAAAGTACGCTGTTGTTTTGCAGGAAACCCTCTTCGGATACGATCCAGCCCACGGAAGCGGCGGGGAAGGTACCGTAGCGACTGTTACTGCCGAAGCGGGAAGACCCGTCGCGGCGGATACTGGCCTTGACGAAGTACTTATTGTCGAATACGTATTGCGCCCGGGCGAAGTAAGAAAGGAAGTTGTAACCGGTCAGTTCGCCCTGGCCGGCGGTGATTTCCGCGGCACTGTTGATGGTCTGGAAATCATCGGAAGGAAATTCGGTGCCCGTGACGCTGTTGAAACGGCGACGTGCTTCGGTGATCTCCGTACCCACCACAACGTTGATGTTGTTGCGATCGTTGATGTCCCGGTCAAAGGTCATGTAGTTGGCCCAAACGTAGTTTTCCTGCGCAACGTTGGAGTTAAAAACCTCTCCGTTGGTGGATTGAAAAGGGGTCCGGCTACCCCGGAATTGCTCTTCCGTCGTATAGCTCATGTCGTAACCGAAGTCGGTATTGAATTTCAGGCCCGGAATTATCTGGTACTGGGCGTATGCCTTGCCCGTCAGGCGGCGCAGGCGGGTGACGTAGTCTCCGAAGTCGAGTTCCAGCAGAAAATTCGGATAAACGGTCCCGGCGAAGGGCTCGCCGTTCTCCAGCCGTGCGGGAGACAGCGGGGCCTGGGCGATGGCCTGGAGGGGATTCACGAATGCGTTGTCGTTCGCTACCCGGTTGATGGTCGTGGTGGAGTACCCCAGGTTAAGGCCGGCGGAAAATTTATCGGAGAAGTTGTGCCTCACGTTGGTCCGGGCGGAGATGCGGTCCAGGTCGTTACCCGTCAGGATGCCCTCGGTATCGTTGTAGGCCCCGCCGAAGTAATAGATGGTCTTCTCGTCGCCTCCGGAAACGGAGAAATTGGCGTCGGTCTGTGATCCGTTGCGGAAGGTCTCGTCGTTCCATTCGGTGTCGATCTCGCCGTTACGCCAGTCCGTTCCGTTGCTGTAACGGTCAAAACGACCTTCCACGAAGCCGGCGGGGGGCCAGCCGCCTACCGCCAGTCCGTTGTCACCGGCCTCGGTGAGCAGCTCTACGTATTCCGGGGTATTAAGCCATTCCACCAGATTGGTAGGGGCGCTGGTGCCGTGGGATAAATTTATGTTCATCCGTGTTTTACCGATTTTACCCCGCTTGGTGGTGATCAGTACTACGCCATTGGCACCGCGGGCACCGTAGATGGCCGCCGAGCTGGCGTCCTTCAGGATGTCGATGCTTTCGATCTCGGAAGGGCTCAGGGAGAGCAGCGGGTTGACCGGTGCTCCGTTGGATGATTCATTGTCGTTGACCAGCGGTACGCCGTCGAGTACGTACAGCGGGTCGGAGCCGGCGCTGATACTGGCGGCACCACGTACGCGAACGGAGATGCCCGCGTCTACCTTACCGTTGATCTGGGATACCCGGACGCCGGCGGCCTTACCGGCAAAGGTGGTCTGAAAGTTTGACACTGGCACGCGGTTGATGTCTTCCGCCGTAAGCTTCGTTACGTTGTCCGTCAGGAAGCGCTTGCTGGTTTGCCCGTAACCGATGACGACGACCTCGTCGAGCACGGAAGATGATTCGAGCAGGACAATGTCGTAGACCGTAGCGTTGGTCAGGGCAACGTCCATTGCGGTAAACCCCGTGTAGGTAACCACGATTTTTTCGCTGTTCGCGGGAGGGGAGAGCGTGAATGTACCGTCGAGGTCGGTGACCGTACCCACGGTCGTGCCCGCCACGAGTAAGGTGGCACCGATAAGCGGCTCTCCGGTTTCGTCTTTCACCGTTCCGCGGATGGTCTGCTGTGCATAAATGCACACCACGGAAAACAGCAAAAGGACCGTAAGTAAGGATCTTTTCATACTAGCTTATTGAAAATATTTAATTGAATAATGGGCTTAAGGCAAATGGCATGCCCGGTAGAATAATTTGTAGCGATCGGATAAACCATTGCCGCGTCAAGGTAGGTCAAATAACGTTAAGCGACAGCCTCACCGCTTGAAGAAAGAAAAGGCGACGGAACGCTTACAACCGCAGATATAACGCTTATAATTTGGCGTTCGCTGCTTTTGGCAAAACATAAAATTTCAACCGACCGCTTCAGCAACATAAGTGTTTGAACATTATAATGAGATTTATCGGTATAATTTGGATTAGCGCAACCTATTTTACGTTTCATTTTATCGGTGGTATACCGGGCGAAATGATCAACTGAATGTGTTGTGCGTATTTTTTATACCTTAATATATTTTGCGGGGCCGCAGGTGCAGAGAAGGCATTTAGCGACAGGGGTTAGCAACCTGATTTTCAGGTAAAGCGGCGGACAATGTTTTTCAGGTTCCGCGCTTTAGAACTTTCCTTGCATCCTGCGGTCCCGCCAAAAAAATGCCGTATCCGGAACCCAAGCCCCCACTCGGGAGTTACTAAACAGATGCCCGACCCCAACCCCGCCGAACAACTGCTGCAACGCTACGCCGAAAGCCCGCGCGTGGCCGACATTGCCCGCCTGAGCCGGGAAGGACAAGCCCCGCGACTGCAACTTAAAGGCCTTGCCGGCGCTCTCGAAAGCTTCCTCATCGCCGCTACCTACCGCCACGCCGGTGGGCATTACCTGGTGGTGGCCGCCGATAAGGAAGAGGCCGCTTACATCCAGAACACGATCTCCGAACTGCTGCCCAAAAAGCAAATCCGCCTGCTGCCCGATTCCTTTCGCCGCCCGCTGTACTTCGAGGTGCTCGACCCCACCAACGTGCTGCTGCGTACCGAAACGATCAACTACCTGACGCACTCCAAATCGAAGGGCGAGATCGTGGTCACCTACCCCGAGGCGCTGTTCGAGCAGGTGGTGGCCCCGCGGGAACTGACCAAAAGCCGCATCGAACTAAGCAAGGGCGAAGACCTCGATCTGGATACCATCATCACCGTACTGGTCGACTACGGTTTCCGGCGGCAGGAGTTCGTCTACGAGCCCGGGCAGTTCAGCATCCGGGGCGGCATCGTCGATATTTTTAGCTACGGCAACGAGTATCCCTACCGGATCGAGCTGTTCGACGAGGAGATCGAATCCATCCGCACCTTCGACCCACTGGAGCAGCGCTCGGTGGATTCCGTGGAATACGTCAGCATCATCCCCAACATCAACACGAAGTTCGAGCGCGACCAAAAGACGAGCATCTTTGAAGTACTGCCGCCCGACACCTACATCTGGATGAAGGATTATCAGCTGCTGATGGACAAGCTGAACGAAGCCTTTACCAAAGCCACCGAATTCGGCCAGAACCTGACGCTGATCGAAGACAAAGACCTCGCCGCTATCTTTCGCGACCGCGCTTTCATCCGCCCCGGCGAGGTACTGGAAGACGTGAAGGACAAGCCCCTCGTCTTCTTTTCCAACTACAAACAGGTGCTACCGATCGGCCACACCATCGACTGCCGCGCCAAGCCCCAACCGAGCTTCAATAAAAACTTCGACCTGCTGATCCGCAACCTGCTGGAGAACACCTCCGGCGGGCTGACGAATTTCATCTTTGCCAACAACGCCAAACAGATCGAGCGCTTCTACTCGATCTTTCATGATCTCAACGCGGGCGTCCGCTTCGAGCCGATCAAGATCGCCATCCACGCCGGCTTCATCGACCCCGACATGCAGGCCGCCTGCTACACCGATCACCAGATCTTCGAGCGCTACCACCGCTACCGCCTCAAACGCGGTTTCACTAGAGACCGCGCCCTGAGCCTGCGCATGCTCAAAGACCTGCAAACCGGCGATCTGGTGGTGCACCTCGACCACGGCGTCGGCCGCTTCTCCGGCATGGAGAAGCTGAATGTCGGCGGTCGCGAGCAGGAGAGCGTCCGGCTGGTGTATAAAAACAACGACATCCTCTACGTGGGCATCAACAGCCTCCATAAACTGAGTAAATACAGCGGAAAGGACGGTGTACTGCCCCGCCTGAACAAGATCGGCGGCGACGCGTGGAAGAAGATGAAGACGCGCACCAAGAAGAAGATGAAAGACATGGCCGGCGAGCTGATCAAGCTCTACGCCAAGCGCCTCGCCACTCCCGGTCACGCCTTCCCGCCCGACGGGCATTTGCAGAACGAACTCGAAGCCACCTTCATCTACGAAGACACGCCCGACCAGCTCAGCGCCACCAACGCCGTGAAGCTCGACATGATGAAGCCCAACCCGATGGACCGCCTGATCTGTGGCGACGTGGGTTTCGGTAAAACGGAGATCGCCCTGCGCGCCGCCTTCAAGGCCGCCGAAGACGGTAAGCAGGTGGCGGTACTCGTGCCCACCACCATCCTGGCCCTGCAGCACTTCCGCGTCTTCAAGGAGCGGCTGGAACCCTTCGGGATGACGGTCGACTACGTGAACCGCTTCCGCACCGCACGGGAAAAAACCCGGATATTCAAGGATCTGGAAGCGGGCAAGATCGACCTGCTGATCGGCACCCACGCCATTCTCAGTAACAAAGTCAAATTCAAGGACCTGGGACTGCTGGTGATCGACGAAGAGCAGAAGTTCGGCGTGAAGGCCAAGGAGAAACTCCGCGCCATCCAGGTCAACGTCGATACGCTGACGCTGACGGCCACGCCGATTCCGCGCACGATGCAGTTCAGCCTGATGAACGCGCGCGACATGAGCGTTTTGCGCACGGCCCCGCCCAACCGCCAGCCGATCCACACCGAGGTGCGGCAGTTCAACGAAGAGGTGATCAAGGAATCGATCGAGAACGAAGTGTTCCGGGGGGGGCAGGCTTTCTTCGTGCACAATCGCGTCAAGAGCCTGACGGATATGGTGGTGCTGCTGCGCAAGCTCTGTCCGGACGTGCAGTTCGCCATCGCCCACGGGCAAATGGACCCCAAGAAACTGGAGGCAACCCTGCTCGACTTCATCGACCGCAAGTACGACGTGCTGGTGTGTACGAACATCATTGAAACGGGGCTGGATATTTCCAACGCCAACACCATCATCATCAACAACGCCCACCAGTTCGGACTGTCGGACCTGCACCAGCTGCGGGGCCGGGTTGGGCGGTCGAACAAGAAGGCATTCTGCTACCTGATCGCGCCGCCGATCTCCGTTCTGACGCCGGAGGCCCGCAAGCGGCTGCGGACACTGGAAGAATACAGCGACCTGGGCTCCGGCTTCAACATCGCGATGAAGGACCTCGATATCCGGGGCGCGGGAAATTTACTGGGCGGGGAGCAGTCCGGATTCATTGCCGACATAGGTTACGAAACTTACCAGCGCATCCTGGAGGAAGCCGTGCGGGAGCTGAAGCAGGGCGAGTTCAAAGATGTCTTCGCCGAGCAGATGAGGGAGGTGAGCGACTTCGTCCGCGAGGTCAACATCGAGACGGATACCGAAATGCTGATCCCGACGCTGTACGTGGAAAGTACCGCCGAACGCCTGCGGCTTTACCAGGAGCTGGACAGTATTCCGGACGAGGAAGGGCTGACGAAGTTTGCCGCGGGACTGGTGGATCGCTTCGGCAAGATCCCCGGTGAAGTGGAGGAACTCTTTGACGGGCTACGACTGCGCTGGCTCTGCCGTCGGCTGGGCTTCGAGCGACTTATTCTAAAGAACAACAAGTTGTTGCTGTTCTTCGTGGAAAACCCGCAGTCGCTGTACTATGAGTCGGATGGTTTTAAAGCGCTTTCCGGCCTGATCGCCAAGGAAGGCGCGTTGCGTGGGCTACGGCTAAAACAGCGAATGACGCCGCAACGGCTTACCCTGACCAAAGAGAACGTAAAATCGCTGGCGCAGGCGCAGGATGTTTTGGAAGCTTTGGCGGTTAAAATGGAGGGGATGGTGGAGGAGATTCGGGGAGAGGCTTCGTTGGCGGGGTAAGCGGTTTACTCTCGCTATACCTCCTCCTGCTTTGGCCGGCCTACTCCACCCATTCAATAAGTGTCCGGATGATGCGGGAACCCTCGTCGCCATCTATCTTCGTTTCAATCTCCCGGAAATAATCGATATAAATCGGGATGCCGGGGTAGTAATAAAAGTAGTAATCGTTGTTGTTGCGGATCTTAAAGATTGCTTCATTGATGACTTCCCGCGGTTTTTCCTGCTTCATCCCCATGCTTTCGAACACTCCCCGAAGCAACTCAGTTACGTCCGACTCATCCATATTCATGAACTGTTTGAGGTGAATGAAGTCATCCGCTACATCCAGGCTGTCAACGTAGAGCGTCGACGTAGCTTGCATGGAATTTCCCCCGAAGGGGTTGGAAATCTCTTCCTCGTAAGTGATCGTATCACCTTCCACGAACTCCACCCCGTACGGATAATGCAGTAATTTCAGTTCGGGCAACAGGTTACTTTCGATAAAAGCGGGGGTGGTCATACTCCGCAGCAACGGCTCCATCATCATCCGGGCACTGTCCGGCATTTCCTTCAGCGGGCCCGCCAGGAGCGCTTCGATCGTTTTTCCAGCGCTGCGTTGCAACTCCTCCATATTTTCGATTTGCCTGAAGGTGCCCAGTTCATCGGTTACGTAGATCACCTCGTATATCTCGGCGTCGCTCAAAGCGGAGATCGTACTTTTATCCAGCGCTCCCGCCAACGGGCTGCTCCCCTCAAAAGACCATTTGATCCGGTAGTCCGTTTCCGTACTGTCCATCACTTCAAAAACACCGGTATAGGAACTGGTATCATTTTTGGTTTCCGCTCCGTTCTTGGTGCGTATATCGATCTTCTGCACGTCGAATTTATATACGTCCCCCGTTGACCAGTAAGCGATGAAGGGAATTCGGGCCAGAGTATCCGCAGCGGAACCGAGGCTGTCCGTTTGTGCACAAAGCCCGAGGGGTGACAACAGGAACAGGAGTAATAAATATTTCAAAGTAAAACGGGATTTATGACGACAATTTACGAAAATGCCGCTGACGGTAATGTGTGAAAAGTACCAGGAGGCGCGGCCGCAGGTGCAGAGAAAGAATTTAAGGAGCAGGGCCGACCGACCAACATCCTCCCCCACCCCGGTGTTTCTCCCGGAAAACCAAGCCATGAGATACCTCCTGTTCACCCTGCTCTCCTTCGCCCTTTGTTCCTGCGCCCCGAAGCCCGCCACTATGGGCAAGGTGCCCGCTCCGGCGGCTTCCGGCACCGAATACCTCATCGGGTACACCGGTGGCTGGGGCGGTGGCCCGGCCTACAAACTGGCCGGCGGCAAACTCTACGAGTCCGTCGATAAGCACAACCCCGGCAACTCCGAAGCTACCGTCAACGACAACACCTTTGAGATCCTCAAGTCCGCCTCCGGCCTCCAGGCGCTGACCGATCTTGCCAACGACTTCGACGAAGACATCGTTACCGGCATTCCGCCCACCTTCGGCTGCCCCGAGGCGGCCCACGACGGTGTTTGCCCCTATTTCATCATCGTCGAGAATGGCAACGTCCGCGGCTGGACTCTCGGAGAAAGCATCCGCTACCCCGTCGACTTCAAGGAATTCATGGAGGAGGTAGGAGAAGCTCTGACCAAAATGTAAGGTCTGCGGGGAGAAGCAGCTTGCTCCATAAATTTTTTTTTGCACCCGCGCCCGCGCCCCTTTTCTTATGAAATTCCGCCTACGAAGTACTGGTACCGTCGGTAACAGTTTGCCGTGGCGTCAGGGAAATCATCAATAAGCGCCAAGACGAGGATCGCCCCGGCGCGGCAGTGCTTCAACCCATTTGTGTACGGAAGAGCGCCGGCTCCAGGCCGGTTGCTTTATAGCCGTCTTCCTTCGTATAACCGCCCCTCATCAGTACACCCTCCTTACGTCTGTTTGTATCAGGCCCTCGACCGCTTCGTAGATACGTTCCGGTTTCTGCGGTCGCCAGTTGATGCCGTTGAACTGCTCGCCGAAACTGAGGTAGTTATCGAGCCGGGTATCGCGAAGTTCGTCCATTACGTGATCGTGGCAATTGAGCAGGGCGATCCAGCCGCCCGCATCGGAGATTTCTTCACTCCATTCCTCGTAATAATCCGTATCGTCGCCGTGAAAGTTGAGAACGCTTTCCAGCATAATGATAAAATGGGAGATGCCGTTACCGATCAGCTGGTCGATAAATTCTCGTTTGAGGTGCATTACGTCATTGTGGACCGCATCGTTCCATTCGCCGATCATTTCGATGATGACGTAGCCCTCGTCGTAATCGGTGAAGAGCTGTTTGAGGTAAAGCGTTTCGGCACCGAATTCGTCCCACTGGGGGTGCAGCAGGTAGTTGTAGACGCGGTTGGTGAAACCGAATTCGGAATACTCCCGGCCATGAAAGGGGGAAAGCTGATCGTCTTCGGCGCGATATTTTTCGCGCCAGCCGAAGTGGGGTTCAATATCGTGCATGGTAGAAATAAGATAGTGTTATTGGTGCGACATGGAGGCTACTGCCGCCCGCAAAACGTAAAGGATCGAGGGTGGAAGTTGCTTTGCTCACTGAGCAAACTGGTCGCGCTGCCGCGTTCGCACCCTGCCGTTGACCATAAGTATCAAACGGATCGAGCCGGGGATGGGTGCGCTCCGTGGCGCACTCTATTTTGAATACGCGCAAAAATAATCCGGCTAAAACACTTTTGCGTACGGTTTCCTCCGGTTTTTCCCGATCGGAGTACGGCCCGGACCGTTATGAAAAGATTAAAGCTATTATCGAAAGGTAACATTCCGGAGAAACCCTCGTCAATACAGCATGAACAACGTGGACAAATACTTTCGCCTATTCGTTATGATAGTGCTACTCGTCGCACCGGCATTATTGCTGTCGCTGGTATAGCCGTCGGCAATCTTTCTCCTATTGTACGCGGCGTACCGTAGCTCCCGAAAAACCGAGTTCCCGCAATTTTTCCCGTTCCGCTTGCGCCTGGCTCTGAAAAAAAAACCTGCCGGCAAAGACGCGGTGTTTCTTCGACACGCGCGCGCTGTACACTTCCTTCACGCCGGCTTCCCTTAAGGCTTTGACCGTTTTTTGCGCGTTCTGACTCGATCGAAACGCACCAACCTGAACGCCGAACATGATGTCGGTAGGGTCATATGCCCGTTGCGGCACGCTCGCCGGGGTGGAAATTTCTGCTGCGGTGACCGCTTTATCATCCGTTGCGGAGGCAGGAGGCTCACCCGAAAGTTCGGAGCGGGTCGCCCTCGTTTTCACAATCTTTGCGTCCGGGTAGCCCGCTTCGGTGACCAACAACTCCGTGGCCTTTATCTCCTGCTCGGTAGCGGAAAGTCCCGTGAACACCTTGGTAAGTTCACCACTGGTGACGGAATAGGTGCCCGCCAATCCTGCCAGCGTAAGGGTATTCACCACGGCCGCGGCGTTGGCGGGGTTACCAAAAGCACCTACCTGTAACTGAAAGGCTTCCACCAGGTCCCCACCGGCGGCGGAGGTGCCGGCAGCGGGCGGAGGCGTCCGGCCGGGGTTATCCGGCGCAGATTCCTGCGCCTGTACCGCAATGTCGGGCTTGCAGGTAGGCCCCTTGGTACCGGCTTTGACGAGGCGGATTTCCACGGCGGCGGAACCGGCACTGATCAGCCCGATCTCCGCGGCGGCGGCCCGACTGAGATCGATGATTCGGTCGGCACTGTTCGGGCCGCAGTCGTTGACCACCACCCTGGTTTTACTGCCGGTCACGATGTTGGTCACCTCCAGTTGGGCACCGTAGGCGAACGTTTTGCTGGCGGCGGTGAATTTCACGTGGTCGTAAATTTCGCCGGTGCTGGTAGCAAGCCCCTGGAAACGGTCGGGATAATATCCCGCCATGCCGCGGGTGTACCCCGGGGGAACGGGGCTGGCGGGATTAATCAGGGTCGGACCCGGTGTAACGGTATTCACGGGGGCCATGGGCCCGGTCCGGGCAGGGTTCCATGGGGGCGGGGGCGGGGGTATTTTTTTACCCTCTTTCTTTAATTTCTTCGCCCATTTACCACGCGAACACGTCGGGCCGGAATTGCTGGCCCGAATAACGCGCAGCCGCACCTTGGTTTCTCCCTGCCGGATAAAGTCGAGTTCCCGTGCGGCGGCCCTGCTCAGGTCGATGATGCGACCGCGGGCGTGTGGTCCGCAGTCGTTAATCAGCACCTGGGTGGTTTTACCGTTGCTCAGGTTCGTCACTTCCACCACCGTACCCCAATCGAGGTCCTTACTGGCCGCGGTAAAGCCGGCCTGGTAAAAGGTACCGCCCACGCTGAGTGGTCTGCCGTCGAATTTGTCGGCGTAGTAGGAGGCCATACCCTCCAGCTGCTGGGCCACGGCGAATAAGGGAAACAGCAACATAATCGCCACCAGGCACTGGGAGATGCGTAGGGCGCACTGACTGAGGATGGATTTCATAAGCTTTAGGAATGACGGGCGTAATTTAGCCAGAATTACGCAAATAACGTTCAATATGATTTAATATCACCATATAACAATATTTTGCGGCGCGGACGCAGGTGCAATATCGGATCCTGAAGTACAGGGTAAACACCCCGCCGAGCACCTTTCCGTTCCGCACCGGGATATGGACGTTTTGTCCCGGATGCGACCCCGCAAGCGGTCTCCACAAAATCGGAACAACCCGTTCCCGTACCTTTACGTCCCTAAAATAGCCCCCATGAATCTAAACGGCGAAATCAGGAGCAAGCTCTCCCCCACCGGCGTGCGCACCATCACCTTCGGCCACCCGGCCCACAACAGTTTCCCCGTCAAGCAGCTGCGGACCCTGGTTGCTGCGCTGGATACCGCCGGTGACGACGACGATACCCGGGCGATCCTGCTGCGGAGCATGGGGGAGCGCACCTTTTGCGCCGGCGCCAACCTGGACGAGCTGCTCGCCATCGACAAAGCCAAGGCGGCCAAGGAATTCTTCATGGGCTTCGCGAACCTCCTGCTGGCCATGCGCCGGTGCCCCAAACCGATCGTGGTAGCCGTGCAGGGCAAAGCCATCGGCGGCGGCGTGGGCATCGCCGCGGCCGCGGACTACTGCCTGGCGACCGAAGCGGCCTCCGTGAAACTCAGCGAACTGGCCATCGCCATCGGCCCCTTCGTCATCCTGCCGGCGCTGGTGCGTAAAATGGGCGTGGCCGCCGCCACCGAGCTCAGCATCGATACCGAATGGCACGACGCCCACTGGGCGCAGGCTAAAGGTCTTTACCAACGGGTATATCCTACTTTTGCCGAACTCACCGAGGCAGCCGAGGCCCTGGCCAACAAACTGGCCGGCTACAGCCTCAAAGCTTCCGGAGAGCTAAAAACCACCCTCTGGCACGGCACCAATCACTGGCCCGCACTGCTGGAGGAACGCGCCGGCGTGTCCGGCCGGCTCGTACTTTCGGAGGAGGCGAAGGTCGCGCTTGCTGCTTTTAAAAAAAAGTAACATGACTAGTTCAAGCTATAAAATAGCACCTGAACATCATCCCAGCACCGCTTCTCGCGCCGCCTTCATTGGAATACCGATGCAGCGCTTCTCCATATACGTCATCATGCGCAGCATAAGGTCCTGGGCTTCGGGGTCGAGCTTACCGAGTTCCTTGGCGAAGATCTGGTTGACGGCCGTGTGCTTTATGGCCTTGATCTCTTCGGGCAGATGGCTCATGGCCCGCTCCAGCAAACGCTGGCGGTAGGTGGTCTCCAGTTCGCCGAGGTGCTTGTGGAGTACGCCGTGGGCGCGCTTTATTTCTTCGCGGCGGAAGCCCATATTCTCTTCGGCCAAGGCACGAAGTTGCTCGATGCCGATGTACTCGAAGTCGTGCCCGGCAACGGTGCTTTCGGCCACGTCGGCAGGAACGCCCAGATCGATCACCACCTTATCGCGGGAGTCTTCCCCGGCCAGCAGCCAGTGGTACAGTCCGTTGGTGACGATCGGCTCGGCGGCGGCGGTACAGACGATGAGTACGTCGAACCCCTCGGCGTAGTTCTCCAGTTCGTCGAGGGCAAAACCCCGTCCGTTGGTAAATCCTTTCGCCAGACTTTGAGCCCGTTTTTGGGTGCGGTTGAACACGGTCAGGTTCTGGTGGCCGGCCTTCTTCAGAAATTTGGTCACCAGCAAGTTTGTTTGCCCCGCCCCGATCATCAGGATACGTGCGTCGGGGGAAGGCTGGCGGAGCCGCAGCTGCTGCATGGAAAGCGACACCACGGAAACGGATTTCTCTCCGATGCGGGTGTTGCTGTAAACATCCTTGGAGGCGAGTACGATGCGGTCACAAACGATGCGCAGGTCGTCACCGATCAGGCTCCAGTCGCGGCAACGTTCGTATGCTTCACGAAACTGGCCCAGGATCTGCCGCTCCCCAACCACCAGGGAATCGATGGAAGCACCCACCTCGAACAGGTGGTACACGGCTTTCATGCCCCGAAAATACTCCATGGCGTAGATGGCCGGTACCGCGGGCTGACCCGGCAGCAACTCGTCCCGAAAATCCTGATCGACCTCAAACTCCGTGGTGAAAAGCAGGCTGACCCGGTTGCAGGTGGACAGGTAAAAAAGCTCGTCCACCTTTCCGCTTTGGCGCAGGGCCGTCAGGCGTTCACGCAGTTGTCCGTCGGCCTCAAAGGCAGCAACTATGTTGCCGATTTCCTTCAGCTTGGCGTGGCGGTGCGTAAGGGTGAGAATGTGAACGTGTTGCAGCATATACGTAGGCCTTGGCCGGGCCGCAAAGGTAATTTACCGGTCGGTCGTGTTCTGTCACGGGGAGGTATAAAGGTTGGTGGAATCAGTCTAAATAGCAGGGAATAAGGACGGTGGCCACACCGCTGGCTGCCCGATCATTACCCCCCAGCGTTCTCCACAATCACGCCGAAGTACCAGAGGTAGAAAAGGAGCAGCACCATTCCTTCCCACCGGGTGATCTTGCGGTTGTTGCTCATGACGCCAAGCAGGATCGTCATGACGATCATGAGAGGCAGGAAAATTGCGATGATGTTGTCCGGGATCACCAGTTCGCCGAAGAAGCGGGGGATCGCCATGACGATGAAGGTATTGAAGATGTTGGAGCCCAGGGCGTTGCCGACCGCAATGGAGGCCTTCCCCTTACGAGCCGCGGCCAGGCTGACGGCCACTTCCGGCAAACTGGTACCGATGGCCACCGCGGAGAGCGCGATCACGGTCGGAGCAATATTAAGCAGCACGCTGATTTCCGTGATGGCTCCGATCACCCAGGTAGCGGAAAGGCTGACGAAGAGGCCGCCCAGGATCATAAAAACATAATCCTTCAGATTGGAGGTAGGCCGGTCTTTTTTGTCGGGCCGCTCCTGCCCCTTGAGACTGTAAGCCAGGAAAATGGCAATGCCGCCCAGAAAAAGTAAGGCTTCATACTTCGAGAGGTTACCGTCCATCACCGCAAAGTACAGCAGGAAGGCGCTGCCCCAGAGGAAGGGAATATCGATGTGCCACAGGTTGTACTCCAGGTCGATATTTTTGACCACGACGGCCGTCAGGCCCAGTACGAGGGCAATATTGGTGATGTTGGACCCCACAACGTTGCCGATCACGATCTCCGGAGTACCATCCAGCACGGCTACGATGCTGGTGGCCAGCTCGGGCAAACTCGTACCGAAAGCCACGATGGTCACCCCGATGATGAAGGGAGAGATGCCCAGCGAAAGGCCGATTCTTTCGGCAGCCTCCACGAATTTGTCGCTTGCAAAAAGCAACAGTGCGATGCTACCGGCGAAAATACCGATTTGTAGAAGTATGTCCATAAGCGGCGGCAAAGATAGCAGGTTAGTGTTGTACTTGGTAGCAGCCGCAACCCGAAGCGGGGAGTGCGACGCTTCCCCACGAACCGGGAGATTCGTTGCTATCGCACGCTAAATCCGCTTCTTTTCCGGTACCCGTTCGATGTACCCCGGGTTCTCCGATGGCGACCATGATCCACCACCCCGGCGGCGGCTACCGACTTACCATCGTTACCGCCTGAATATTCCGTATACACCCCCGTGATAACCGTTTGATTGTCCCGCATGGTTTCCATGATCTACGTCTGCGTGTTCATCACAAAAGGACCGTAAGGATCGATCTGATCTACCCGCTGCGTGGGCAGCGGCTGATGGATGGTGACCGGCCCCAACCGCATGGCCCGGGCGGGGAGAATACCGGCGACGGAGCGGAGTTTCGTGGACCGGATATTGATGTACACACATTAATACATCCCGGGTGGCGTCAGTTGAGGGCGCGGCCGCGGGTGCAAGGGTGTTGAACTGCGGGAGGCATTGTGGGTCTTCCGCAGCGTATGGTTTTCTTCCGGCGGAGGAGCGATGTCCCGGAACTTTCCCTGCATCCCGCGTCCGCGCAAAAAAAGTTTTGTCCTACTAAAAAACTTCGTACATTTGCGCGGCTTAAGCCAATCCTTTTGGCCTGAAGCGGGGAATGGACGCCCCCGAAGCGTCCGTGAGTTAATAACCTTTTAAACTATCTACTCCATATGATGGACGACGATAAAGATCCGGCCGTAGACGCCACGATCGAAACCACTCCGGCAACCGCTGATGCGGCCCCGGACATTCCCGAAACCAAAGAGGCACCCGCCACCGAACTCGAAGCCAAGGCCGTAGAAGAGGTGAAGGAAACCGCGGCCGCCGCCGCCGGGGTAGAAAACCCTACCGCTGACGCGACACCGGTTGCCGAACCGGCTCCCGTAGCTGAAACCGCACCCGACGTAAGCGACATCGCCGACGAAGCCGCCGTTGAACTCGAGGAAGCAAAAGACGAAGCCGCCGGCATCGTAATCGGCACCGACGAAGACACCAAATCCACCGCCAAGGTGATTCGCAAGGAATCCACCAAGGTTGCCGTCGTCCTTACCGAAGAGGTAAAGGAAGAAGGTGTAGAGATCGACGAAGCCGACCAAAGCGGTGCTACCGGCGAAGGCCACGCCGACTTCAACTGGAACATGACCGCGCGCTCCGCCGCCAGCCGCTACACGCCCGAAGAGCGTGCCGCCATGGAGAAGGAGTACGAGAACTCCATGACCAACATCGCCGAGTCCGAGATCATGTCCGCTAAAGTCAGCAGCATCATCGACGGTGACGTGATCCTCGATTTGAACTATAAGTCCGACGGTCTTCTCCCCCTTTCCGAATTCCGCGACCAGGCCGAGCTGGCCGTTGGCGACACCGTAGAGGTGTACGTTGAGCAGCAGGAAGACGAAAAGGGTCAGCTGGTACTGAGCCGCCGCAAGGCCAAGCTCCTCCGCGCCTGGGACCGTATTCGCGATTCTTACACCAACGGCACCGTCATCAACGGTAAGGTGATCAGCAAAACCAAGGGTGGCCTTATCGCCGACTGTGGTGGTCTGGAAACCTTCCTTCCCGGTTCACAGATCGACATCAAGCCGATCGTGGATTATGATGCCTACGTTGGCAAGACGATGGAGTTCAAGGTCGTGAAGATCAACGAGACCATCAAGAACGCCGTCGTATCCCACAAAGCCCTTATCGAGAGCGATCTGGCCGAGCAGCGCGAAGCGATCATCGCTTCCCTCGAACGCGGTCAGGTACTCGAAGGTATCGTGAAAAACATCACCGACTTCGGTGCTTTCCTCGACCTTGGTGGCGTAGACGGACTGCTCTACATCACGGACATCAGCTGGGGCCGGATCAACCACCCCTCCGACGTCCTCGAACTCAACCAGAAGGTCAACGTGGCCGTACTGGACTTCGACGAGAACAAGAAGCGCATCAGCCTCGGTCTCAAGCAACTCCAGAAGCACCCCTGGGAGGTTCTGGACGAGACCATCACCGAAGGCAGCGAAATCGAAGGCAAAGTGGTCAACATCGAAGACTACGGCGCATTTCTCGAAATCCAGCCCGGCGTCGAAGGTCTGGTACACGTCAGCGAAGTCAGCTGGTCCAATCAGCCGATCAACGCCCGCGAGTACTTCACCGTTGGGGAAACCAAGAAGGCTAAGGTCGTTACCATCGACCGCGATGACCGCAAAATGTCGCTTTCCATTAAGCAGCTTGCCAGCGATCCCTGGAATCGGATTAAAGACTTATTCCCAGACGAAAGTGTTCATACGGGTAAGGTTAAAAACCTCACGCCCTACGGTGTATTCGTTGAGCTCAACGAAGGCATCGGCGGCATGATCCACATCAGCGACCTGAGCTGGACGAAGCGCTTCGGCCACCCCTCGGAGTTCACCAAGGTTGGTGCCGACATCCAGGTGATGGTACTTGAAGTGGACGAAGATAACCGTAAGATGTCACTCGGCCACAAGCAACTCGAAGAGAACCCCTGGGATACCTTCGAGAGCGTATTCCCCGAAGGCAGCTACCACGAGGCGACCGTACTCCGCAAGGACGACCGCGGCGCCATCGTACAGATGCCGTACGGCCTCGAGGCTTACGCCCCGATCAAGCTGATGCGCAAGGAAGACGGTACGATTGCCGACGTAGACGAGACCTTGACCGTGAAGGTGATCGAGTTCGACCGCGACAGCAAGCGCCTTACCGTGAGCCATAGCCGCTACGTGAACGACATCCGCAAGGAAGCGAAAGACCAGGTGTACAAAGAGCGCAACGAAGAGCGGGAGCAGACCCGTCAGACGCTCAAGAAGACCTCGGCGAGCATCGAGCGTTCTACGCTCGGCGATCTTTCCGCCTTCGAGCAGTTGCGTGAGCAACTTAGCAACAATGACGAGGACGAGAAGTAAGCTTCTTTATTAACGTCTGAAAACTTAAGCCACCCTTTCCCCTGCGGAGAGGGTGGCTTTTCATATACAGCCTGTTTAATTTTTTATCTCAAAACATTTAAGCCCTTTTTCCTTTAAAAGCATTAACTTGCTTATATGAGGCTTCTACAGATACTTATTTTACTATTATTGACTCAACTCCTTGACGCACAGAATTGCGGCTTTGACATTCAATACGACTTAAGGTTACAGACTATACCACCTAAAACTAAGCTGAAACAATATCTTGACAACTCTTCATGTGACATTAGGTACTATTATATTGGAGAAATGTTCAACTCTATGCTTGAAGAAGATTCGAAAGCAGTAGATAGGTACTTTATTGAAACTACTAAAGTTATTCAAAAAAAGTCATCTATTGACGATATAGACCTCAAGATAATTTATGCTTATGCAGCTTATTTAGAAAAATATGGTTCCAGCACTCAAGCAACAGCTTACTACTTATTTGTCAAGAACAACTCAAGCAAGACCTCTACAATACATACTCTTTCATCTCTAAATATAGTCGGAATAAAAAATAGTATACCCAAAACATTAGAATTAGTAGAATCACTTGAACTTTCATCTAAAAAGCACTTGTCAATAGATGACAAAATGATTCTTATAATAAAGGCCAGCTCTTACTTAACTCACAACTCAGCTTATAGCCTTTTCAAAAAACATAGATTTCTCTATAAAAACAGTAAAAATGATGTTGTTAGATTCTTATATCTAGTGCATTTACAATTATATTTTTCTCATCAACTTGATCCTGAAGGGGAAGCTATTTGGCAAGAACTTAAAAAATATTCTTACAATATTAATTCTTTTGCTCTAAATTTAGAACGAAATAAAGCAATAGCCACAAGGCTCATGTCTCAAGGAAAATATGATGAAGCTCTTGCACAGTCTAAGAAGAATGTAGAGCACACAATTGGCAACTTTAAAGACAACAGCCAATTAATAAAAATGATAAAATCATCTGAAAAGGTACCTCCTCTCACTCTTTCAAATTATGCCCTGAATAATCTTTTTCAAACTAGGTTAGGCCGAGGACTACCTCCGGTAATCGACGCTTTTAAAATATACGAATTAATCTACGAACAGCGCCTACGCACTAGACTCAACACACTTAACACTATTACTGCCGAGCGCGATGTAATGTCTTCTACTAATCCTAATAATATCTTAATTATAGGCACTTACCTTTATCAAAACACACAGGACATACAATACCTAAATAGAACCTACTCCATAATAAACGGAATGGCAGCAGGAGGATTATCCTACTGGTCAACGGTAAGAGACTTCATGCGAAATGACAACTCCATCGAAAAAGTAATTCTAGAAGAGCAGAAACTAGTTGCTGCCATTAGGAATACGGGTGAGGATGATACGCTGGCAGAAATTTATGAGCGCCAGGTTGATTTGGAAAAATTCAGAGCTAAGGTTGAAATAACTCGTCAAAGTTTTTATGATGGAATTATGGACAGTTACCAAGTCGACCTTAAAGATATACAGCAGAAAATGAAACGCGATACCGCCGCCTGCCTAAACTTTTTCATATCAGACAAAGCCCTCTACCGCCTCTACG
>Ga0209185_1000385_pt1 | contig 54241 bp, 41 predicted proteins | sample SidtaG_2_FD_187425 | JGI IMG/M metagenome (GOLD analysis project Ga0209185, IMG submission 187425) | Marine algal microbial communities from Sidmouth, United Kingdom - Sidmouth_Asex2 metaG (SPAdes) (version 2) | ecosystem: Host-associated > Algae > Red algae > Unclassified | place: Sidmouth... | reverse complement strand
CCACCCTGGCCAACGAGGATAACAACGGCTTTTGGGACATTGACCCCGATGCTCTGGCCACCCTGGCGAGCAGTATCGGCGGTACGTTCGGTATTGCGCCGGAGCAGGCGGGAAATTAATACGCCGAGACCGGGGCGGGGCATGGCGGTCCGCAGCCCGGATCGTAGCTGCTGACCGCTCTCCCTTTCCCATTATTAAAAAAACTTTACAACCCCTTACCATGCAACGCCTCCTCTTTCTACTATTTACGGGATTGGTTTTATTTGCTTCCGCCTGTGATAAGGACGGAGCGAATGACGACGAGCCGATGACGATCGATTTCGACCGCCGGGCAATGCTGACCGTCTGGTCGGAAGCCATCATCAGCCCCGCCTATAGTGGTTTTAACGACCAGCTCGGCATCCTCCAGGATGCGTGGGAGACTTACCTGTTTGAATCCGGCGACGCGGAGTTAGCGGATTTTAAAGTACAGTTCGATGCGGCTTACGCCAATTGGCAACGACTCAGTCCCGTGCTTATGGGTAAAGCGGAAGAAATTCGCCTCCGCGCGCAGATTAATACCTACCCGACCGACGTCGACCTGATCGGACAGAACGTCGTTTCCGCCACTGCGATCAATTTTGACCTGCCGTCACAAACCACCGCGCAGGGTCTGCCGGCACTCGACTACATCCTTTACGGCTCGGACGCTGCAGCCCGCCTCACCGATGCCGGTTACCGGGTTTACGTGTCCCGGCTCATCGAGCGGATGCGGGCACTAACCACCATCGCCCTCGACGACTGGCGGGCCAACGCCGAAGCCTTCGTTCAGAACGACGGCAACTCCGCTACGGCCAGCATCGACCGGACGGTGAACGACTACATTTTTCACTACGAGAAATTTTTGCGGGCCGGCAAAGTCGGTATTCCATCCGGCGCTTTCAGCGATGACCCGCTGCCCAACCGCGCGGAGTCTTTGTACGGCGGTAAATCAAAGATTCTCTTTCAGCAATCGTTGCTTTACGCCAAATCATTTTTCGAGCGGCCGCGCAGCCTGACCGGTTACCTCGATGCCCTGAACGTGATGCGTGACGGCGAACTGCTCAGCATCCGGATCAAGAACCAGTTCGGGGCCATCGAAGACGCCGCCGCCGACCTGAACGAAGATTTCGCCTTACAAGTCAGCACCGATAATGGCGCAATGCTCGCCCTCTACGACGAGATGCAAAAGCTCGTCGTCCTTCTCAAGGTCGATATGCTGCAGGCACTCAGCATCAACGTAGATTACGTTGATGCTGACGGGGATTGAGTATATGGAAAAAGTATTTAGTACATCATTTTACCATGGATAATCGTGACGGGCACAAAGATCGTACTGATGGCCAGCTTACTCCTAACTCCCCGATCTTCCCCGCCCCCCTCGCCGTATTTCGCGTCGGCTTCGGTCTGATGATGGCGCTGAGCATCGTGCGTTTTTGGTGGAACGGATGGATCGAGAAGCTTTACCTGGAGCCGACTTACTTTTTCAGTTACCGCTATTTCGAGTGGGTGAAGCCCCTGGGACCATGGACCTACGGACTTTTCGTTCTGGCTTTTATTTCGGCAATCATGGTGATGGTGGGCTGGCGGTACCGGCTGGCGATCGTCGCCTTTTTCCTCAGCTTCACCTACATCGAGCTGATGGACAAGACGACGTACCTCAACCACCACTACTTCGTCTCCCTGCTCAGCTTACTGCTGATCTGGTTGCCGGCGGCGGACTACTTTTCGGTAGACAAAGGCACGGACCCGAACGCCCGCGTTCCCCGCTGGACGATCGATGCGCTGAAGATATTCGTCGGCGTGGTGTACTTCTACGCGGGGCTGGCGAAACTGAATTCCGACTGGCTGCTGGAAGCGCAACCCCTCTCGATCTGGCTGCCGGCAAAATACGATATCCCCCTGCTGGGCGGACTGGTGCACGAGCGGTGGGTCCACTATGCTTTTTCGTGGTCAGGTGCGGCTTACGACCTGCTCATCACGTTCCTCTTGCTTTGGCGCCCTACCCGCCCGTGGGCCTTTGTCGCCGTGGTGGTCTTTCACGTCCTTACGCGGGTGCTCTTCCCCATCGGGATGTTTCCGTACATCATGATCGTCAGTGCTTTGGTGTTCTTTTCCGGGGAAGTGCACGAGCGGATTATCCATGCGCTCATCAAAACAAGTAAATCATTAAGAGCCATTATCCAAAAGATTACTCCAATCTATCCTGGAAATCTCCGAATGAGTAATATTTCCGGGGCGCGGCCGCAGGTGCAAAAGGAGGCGGTAAAAAAGCAGGGTCCGCTCCCCGGATTCATCGTCGCCACGATTCTGCTGGCCCACCTGCTGGTCCCTTGGCGTTACGCCTTCAACCCCGGCGAGCTGTTCTGGACCGAAGCGGGCTACCGCTTCAGCTGGCGGGTGATGCTGATGGAAAAAGCCGGATATCTGACCTACAAAGTCGTTGACCCCCGGACCGGCAAACGCCGCACCATCAACCCCGCCGATCACCTGACTACCTTTCAGAACAAGCAACTGGCGACGCAACCCGACATTATCCTTGAATTCGCTCACCACATCGCTACCCTACATCGGCAAAAAAACGGACCTTTGCCGGCCGTTTACGCCGAGAGTTACGTGGCCCTCAACGGCCGGGGCAGCCGCGTTTACGTTAATCCCGACGTGAATCTGACCGCCATCACCGAGGATACGCCCCGCACCGCGTGGCTGATGCCTTTTGAAGATATCATTCATGGACTTTAGACCGATAAGACGTTCAGCGTTTTCCTATATTTCTTCCCCCGCAGTAAGGGGTTGGGCAGCAGGGTTGGTATTGCTGTTCCTGACCTTCCTCTGCACCGGCGTCCGCGCCCAAAACACGCTCGACCTTACCTTTCTGAACATTGAAAACAACCTGCCCATAGCTGATCTAGAAGTATACCTTGTTGAAACCAACAGTCTGACAAAGACCAACCGCCAGGGGAAAACCACCGTTATCCTACCTGAAAATCTTGATGCAATTACCTTCCAGACCTCCGCCTACGGCTTCACCAGCCTGCTGGAGACCGTTGTGCTGGAAGGCCCCGGTACCAGCAGGATTTATTCCCTTGCTCCCCTCGCTAAAACCCTCAACGCCGTAACCGTTACCGCCCAGGAGGAAGAACGTGCCCACACCCGCCTGCGCGCTGTGGAGGGTACCGCCATTTACGCCGGCAAAAAGACCGAGGTCGTACGCCTCGACGCCCTGACGGTCAACCTTGCCAGCAACCAGGCCCGCCAGATCTACGCCGAGGTCAGCGGTCTGAACATTTACGAATCCGACGATGCGGGCCTGCAACTGAGCATCGGTGGGCGCGGCCTCGACCCCAACCGCTCGGCCAGTTTCAATACCCGTCAGAACGGCTACGACATCAGCGCCGACGTGCTCGGCTACCCCGAAAGCTACTACACCCCGCCGGCCGAGGCGCTGCAGGAGGTGCAGGTTGTGCGCGGTGCCGCCGGGCTCCAGTACGGCACCCAGTTCGGCGGCCTGATCAATTTCGTTTTCCGGCAACCCGACGCTACGAAAAAATTCGGCCTGGTCAGTCGCCAGACGATCGGCTCTTTCGGTCTATTCACCAGCTTCAACTCCGTGAGCGGCACCGTGGGCAAGGTGGGTTACTACGGCTTCATCAACTTCAAACGCGGCGACGGCTTTCGCCCCAATTCCGGTTTTGAAAGCAACAATGCCTACGTCGACGTTCACTACAAAGTGACCGACAAAACGGAGGTCAGCTTCGAGTACACGTACCTCGATTACCTCGCCCAGCAGGCCGGCGGACTCACCGACGCGCAGTTTTACGACGATCCCCGGCAGAGCAACCGCACCCGGAACTGGTTCGACGTCGACTGGCAACTGCTGGACGTACGCCTCGAACACAAATTCAGCGACCGCACCAACGCCACGGTCGATATCTTCGGCCTAAAGGCCGCCCGCAAAGCCGTGGGGTTCCGCACCAACCGGGTCAGTCAGGTCGACGACGTGACTGCCCCACGTGACTTACTCATCAACGAGTTTCAGAACTGGGGTGCCGAAGCCCGCCTGATCCACCGCTATAAAATCGGCGGACATCCCGCCATCGGGCTGATCGGGGCCAAGTTTTACAAAGCCGACAACACCGGGCTGCAGGGACCGGGCAGCAACGGCAGCGACGCTGACTTCGGGTTGGCCACCGACGCGTTCCCCTCCTACCCCAACCAGTCCTCCTTTCTCTTCCCGAACCGCAACGTCGCCCTCTTTGGCGAACACATCTTTTACCTCAACGACCAGCTGACGTTTATCCCCGGCATCCGCTACGAGTACCTCAAAACCAGCAGCGAGGGTACCTTCCGCCGCATTGATTTCGACCTGGCGGGCAACCCCATCCGCGACGATGAATTTGCTGACGACCGGATTCTGGCGCGGGATCGGTTCCTGCTCGGTGCCGGCCTCAGCTACACCGCCAGTGATAAGCTGGAATTCTTTGCCAACTTTAGCCAGAACTACCGCTCGGTCACCTTCTCCGACATCCGCACCGTCAATCCGTCCTTTCAGGTAGACCCCGACATTACCGACGAGGACGGCTACACCGCCGATGCCGGACTACGGGGCCGTGCGGGCAGATTAACCTATGACGCCAACGTATTCGGCCTCCGTTATAACGGTCGCCTCGGCGAAGTCCTCACCTCCGAAACCCGGATCGGCGGCGATGGGGAGGAGGTCCGGACCGGCCGCATCATCCGCCTGCGGGGCAACATCGGATCGGCTTTCATCTACGGGTTTGAATCGCTAGTGGAATGGAATATGGTAAAGGGGAAATCTAAGAACGAACGGGCTTACACCCTTACCGCCTTCGCCAATACCAGCCTGACCCGATCGGTGTACACCGACTCCGAAATTGCCGGTATCCAAGGAAATCAGGTCGAGTTTATCCCCCTGCTGAACCTGAAGACCGGGGTGCGCTTTGGCTACGGAAATCTCCAGGGATCATTGCAGCACAGCTACCTGAGCCAACAATTCACCGATGCCTCCAACGCGGCGCAGGACCGGCGGGACAACCAATCTGGCATCGTCGGCAGCATCCCCGCCTACGGGGTTATGGACCTTTCGCTGGCTTACCGCTGGAAGCGGTTCACCTTCGAGTCCGGGGTATCCAACGTGCTGAATGAGGCCTACTTTACGCGGCGGGCTACGGGGTACCCGGGGCCGGGGATCATCCCCAGTGCGCCGGTCGGGGGGTATTTTACGGTGGGGGTTGCGTTGTAATTTGTCGTATACCAAACCAAGCTCCATGCTTAAGTCCGTAACCCTGGAAAATTTTTTCGGCTTTGGTAGCTCAACTACCATTGAGTTGAACAAGGGAGTGTCCGTTAACGTGGGGATCAATGGTAGCGGTAAGTCTATATTTTTTGAAGGCTATTCGGTTGTTGTACGAGGGGTTGTGGGGTATAAAAGGCTTAGAGCATCTGTTTTTAAGCGATTGGGACGGATTTGATTCAGTTGCAAATTACAGTTCCAGGACATCAGATTTAATTTCCCTCAGATTTTGCTTTGATGCAGCATAACTTGATTATTTAGAGGCCCCTGAAGACCCTACTCTGTTTAGTGAAGTAGTCTATGAAGTTACCATCAAAAGGATAGGGAAGATAAATTATTATTTAACAGAACACCTTTATCAACACCAACCCGATGGAAACAAATCGCAGCTAACTTATTTATATGCGTATAATAATCAAGACATAAGATTAGAATTCAACGATACAAGATTCACCGAGGCCATTCAAACACAAGTAATAAAAAGCCATGACTATAATTCTCATGAGTTAGTACTTCGTCAAACAGATCAAAACATTCTCTCATTCATTGTCATGTCGTTGAAGGCTAGTATCAGGAAGTTTAACGTATACGAATACTTTGACACCACAAAGTCAAGCCCCATCCGCCAGCTTACCGGCTATTCAAAGGAAGCACGCTTTAGTAGCAATGGCAAGAACCTCGCGATCATTTTACAACAGCTAAATAACCATCATTCCATAAGCTATGATGCGTTAGAAGATCAGCTGCTAAACGTCAACCCCCATTTCAAAGACATCTCCTTCGACGTATTCGCCAATAAAACACTCCTTGTGCTTAGAGAAAAAAGTCTAGCCAGGGCAGTCCCCGCCGATCACATATCCGACGGAACCCTCCGCTTCCTACTCCTACTCGCCATCTTCTACAACCCCGAGCGAGGCAAGCTGGTCTTCATCGACGAACCAGAGATAGGCTTACACCCCGACATGATCAACTCAATCGCCAAAGGCATCAAATACGCCGCCGCCAACGGTACGCAGATGATCATCAATACCCACTCTCCCCTACTCCTAAATTCGTTTGATGTCGACGATGTCTTTATCTACGAGAAGGACCGCGACAACGAAACAAACGTACAAGTAAACGGAGATGACGACTTTCCAGAAATTGATGAAGGTGTAACCGTTGGCCAACTCTGGATGATGGGCAAACTCGGCGGTACGCGATGGCAATAGTCCGCATCTACATCGAGGGAGGTACGGTTGCCCACGCCAACGACGCGGCCGCTACCGTCGCGAACACACTCGCTTTGCGGGAGGCGTTTTATAAATTATTCAATCAACGCCTCGGGCACTATGATTTCAACCTGGAATTGGAACTCGGTGGTGGTTGGGTACCTACCAGAAATTCCTGGTTCAAGAAGTTAGGGACTGCGGATGAAGGAAAACTACTCGTTGACCTCGACCGCCCCGCCGGAGAAGAAGACCAACGACTCCTCCAACTCAATATCGAGCAGCCACACCAACACCTGGTCTACTTCATGGTGCAAGAAATGGAAACTTTCTTCCTCTCCCAACCGGCAATTTTCAACCTGGCTTTCGCCAACAGAAAACGCATCAAACCCGATCAGGCAATTGCCGATGACGACACGATTGCCTACAATGAAGTCCGAGACATTCGTAATCCGGCCAGAGTAGTCAATACCATACTAGGCCGCTATTACCGGATAGAAAAGAGGGGCAAAGGACGCAAACAGAAGTACGGAAGTAAGCTGCGGGAAGGAGCTTTGCTGTTGGAGCGGGTTAACCTTGAGCAACTGACGCAAAACTTCCCTGAGATGTTGGCATTGGTGACCGCCTTATTTCCCGTTGTCAAAATTAAAGAAGAAGAGTAAGCCTAACTTTTCACCTCCACCACCTTAGTCTCCCCCATCATCTCATTACGAAGCGCGGTCTGCCGCGCAACGTTTTTAGCCACCTTAAGCCATGCTTCGCGGGTAATCTCGTCGTCCTTATTCAGGAAAGAGGGTTTACCGTCGTCGCCGCCTTCGCGGATGCCCTGCACGAGGGGAACCTGTCCCAGCAGCATGGAGTTGGACTTCTTGGCCAGGGTCTTACCACCGTCTTTGCCGAAGAGGTAGTATTTGTTGTCGGGCAGTTCCTTAGGCGTAAACCAACTCATGTTTTCCACCACGCCGAGCACAGGCACCTGCACGTCGGGCAGGAAGAACATATTCATGGCTTTGATCGCGTCGGCCAGGGCGACCTCCTGGGGCGTGGTGACCAGTACGACCCCGGTAACGGAAACGGTTTGCACCAGGGAAAGCTGCACGTCGCCGGTTCCCGGGGGAAGATCGATGATTAGGTAGTCGAGCGGGGGCCAGACACATTCTTCGAGGAACTGTTTGATGATGCCGCTCAGCCGGGGACCGCGCAGTACGACTGCCTGCTCCGGTTCGACGACGAAGCCGGTGCTCATCACGGGTAGTCCGTAGGCGAACAGCGGCTTGATTTTGGGTTTGCCGTAGATCTTTTCCACGGTCGGTTTTTGCCCCTGCAGGCCGAGCATGGTCGGCGCGCTGGGGCCGTAAACGTCGGCGTCGAGCAGGCCCACGGCACCCCCCAGGTCCTGAAGGGCGAGCGCCAAGTTGATCGCAACGGTGCTCTTCCCCACCCCACCCTTGCCGCTGGCCACGGCAATGATGTTGCGGACGTGCGGCAGTGGATTACCTTTTTGCGGCCCGCCACCGCCTTTTGTCGCAGGAGCGGCTCCGGGGTTCTGCATATGAACATGGACGTTGGCTTTGGGGTAAACGTCCAGGATGGCCTCCTGGCAGGCAAAGTTCAGTTGCTGCTTATAGTCGGCGTCCAGCTTGGGAAGTTGCAGGGTGAAGGAGACGTCGGGCGTTTCCACTTTCAGGTGCAGGACCATGTTGGCGGTGATCAGGTCCTGTCCGGTATTAGGATCCTGAACGGAGGCCAGGGCGCGTACGATTTTGCTTTCTTCCATCGGGGGGCAAACAGCGTTGGCGGACCGATGGTTTTGAGGCGCGGCCGCGGGATGCAAAGAATTGGTTGGCAGTTTTCGGTTGTGCGCGGCAGATTTTGTGTTGACACTTAAGGGCTTTCGGTTCCGTCACGAAAGTTCACCGATATACGATAACCGGAAACCACCATCTAAAAACTGCTGCTTACCTTGCACCCGCGTTCCCGCCCCAGTACAAATGATTACTCACCACCAACTAGATAACCTGCCCCGTTTCCGCCGTGCCGTGATCACCATCGGCAGCTTTGATGGTGTTCACCGCGGGCATCAGCAACTGCTGGCCCGCATCCGTCGCCTGGCCGAACGACGAGGAGGAGAGTCGGTAGTGATCACCTTCGACCCCCACCCCCGCACGGTCCTGAATCCGGCGGATGATACGCTGCGCCTGCTCACCACCACCGTCGAAAAAGCGGTCTGTTGTGAAGCTGCCGGCATCGATCACCTCGTTGTAGTTCCCTTTACGAATGAGTTCAGCCAGCAAACGCCGGAGGAATATATTGAGAATTTCCTCGTCAGGCATTTCGCCCCCGAGCGCATCGTCATTGGTTACGATCACCGGTTCGGCAAAGACCGAAAGGGCGACCTCTCCTACCTACGCCACCACGGCGCTGCCTACGGTTACGAAGTGATCGAGATCGGCGCCCAGGAGGTGAACGAAATTACGGTCAGCTCCACCAAGGTCCGCAACGCGCTGCTCGCAGGCGACGTCAGCGGTGCCGCCGTGTTATTAGGGCGTCCTTACGAAATTACCGGCGTCGTAGTAGCGGGAAAAAAAATTGGCCGTACGATCGATTTCCCAACCGCCAACATCGCCCCCACTCACCCGCTCAAACTGATTCCTGAAAACGGCATTTACGCGGTACACGCTCGCTGGAAAGAGCGCCAACTGGAAGGAATGCTTTACATCGGCGACCGCCCGAGCCTGAACGACGGGCGCGGCGTGGTCATCGAACTCAACGTCTTTGATTTCGATGAAGACCTCTACGGGGAGGTCGTTACCGTTTCGCTGCACCGACACCTCCGCGGCGATCTGACGCTCAACGATTTAGCCAGCCTAAAAACACAGCTGGCCGAAGATGAAGTAGCCGCCCGCGCCGCCCTTCTCGCCGCGCAGCTACCGGCTAACAAATCGAAAAACACATACGCTCCCGCCACCGCCGTAGTCATCCTCAACTACAACGGCAGGAACTACCTGGAGGAGTACCTGCAAACGGTCGTGGACAACCTGCCCCCCTACGCCCGCGTCGTCGTAGCCGACAACGCCAGTACCGATGACTCCGTTCCCTGGCTCCGCGAGCACCACTCCGCCGTAGAACTGATCGGACTGTCCGAAAACCACGGTTTTGCTGACGGTTACAACAGGGCTCTGCAACAGGTGCAGGCCGACCTCTACGTTCTGCTCAACAGCGACGTTCGGGTTACGCCGGGGTGGATCGAAAACATCGTTCCCCACTTCAAAAACGAAAGCATAGGAGCCATTCAACCTAAGATCCTCGCCGAAGCGGACCACGACCGCTTCGAATACGCCGGCGCCGCCGGTGGTTATCTGGACTACCTGGGTTACCCTTTCTGTCGGGGCAGGCTTTTCACGCATACCGAACGTGACGAGGGACAGTACGACGGCCTTACCGAGATCTTCTGGGCCACCGGGGCCGCGCTGTTCTGTCGCGCCGATCTGTTTCATGCCCTTGGTGGGTTCGAACCTGAATACTTTGCGCACGCCGAAGAGATCGATCTTTGCTGGCGGATGAAGCGCGCCGGATACAAGGTCCTGGCCGAGCCGGCCTCGGTCGTTTACCACGTCGGTGGCGGCACACTGAATTACAACACCCCGCGCAAGTCTTACCTCAACTTCCGCAACACCCTGACCACCAGTTTCAAGAACGAGCCCTTATCGCGCCTTGTCTGGTGGCTGCCCGTAAGAATAGTGCTCGACGGGATGGCCGGGGTACTCTTCCTCAGCCAGGGCAACGTCGCGCACATCGGCTCTATCGTACGTGCTCATTTTCACTTCTACGCCCACCTTCCGCTTTGGATCAGGCGACGCGGAGAACGAAAGCGGCAGATCAAAGCGGCGGCCATCGGACCGGACCGGACCGAGATCGGCCGGGTGGCGGACAGCATCATCCTGCACTACTACCTGCTCGGGCACCGGCGGTTTGCGGAGGTGTGGCGTAAGCAGGTGAAGGTCGGAAATTTGGAGTACTGATTATTGAATACCGGTTTTTCGGCTGATTGTTGTCTGGTTACGCAAGTCCGTTATATCTGACATACGGTACTCGGCGCCTGCCCGAATAAAAAGCATATTCCATAACCTGACTTCAGCCTGCGAAGCGCCCGACGCCCGGTGTACTTCACCTCCTTACCGTACGCTTTCCCCCACCGTGCGTAAAGCCAATCCGGTAAGCGAGCCTACCCGCCGTGCAGGCCGCTCCCCGGCATAATAGCGGGGTTCAAAGAACCACCGCTGCAACGCATTGGTGGCGTATAACCGAAAATAGGTATAATCCCCTCCGTACTCGGCGGCAGCCCACAGACCGATCTCTTCCTCGTAGCGGTTACAATCCAGGGGATAAGCCCCCTGCTCACAAAACCTTGCCTGCTTGCCATCGTGCATATTGGGCCGGATACCCAGGGAAAACGGACTGAGGGAAGTCTTACCGAAATAGTGCAACCACTCCCGCCACGGAATATCATTTTCAACCGCCGCAGGACGGGCGGCGGCCCGGAAGGCTATGTACAGGCCGGTGGCGGTGGCCGTCGGTTCCAGCTGGCAACGGTCGGTGGCACTGAAAGCGGCGCAGGGCAGGCGTGATTCGGCGTGGTACAGCTCATCTTTCAGATAAGTGGTCCAGTCGTTAAAGTTGGGATCGGTGTAGTTCGTCCCGTAAAGTTTGTCGTAAAGTGAAAGTGTGTAAAGGGCAGCAGCGTTATCCGCCGGGCGATAGTAATCTTCGGCCGGCCGGCTCAGCAGGTGTTTGTACCGACCACGGTCGATACGCTTACCGAGGTGTTCTCCGATGGCCCGGAAAGCAGCGTCGAAAGTAGCGTCGTTGGTAGCCAGCTGATAGTGGCCGATGGCGGCCCCGGCGTGGGCGAGGAAAAAAATCTCCCGGTCCCAGTTCGTGTTGCGTCGCCACTGCCGCAACCTTCCCCGGTCGGCCGCCCAGGCGGCAAGTCGGTAAAGGGTGGAGTCAATCGCCGGTTGTCGTTCCAGAGCAAGGTCACGGGCGCCATGAAGGGCTTTACTCGCAACACCCGCCAAAAAAATGAAGTCGTCCGGGTTAGTCAGGTCATTGGCGACGAACAGATCGGATCGGTTGAGCTCAGCGATCAGCACATTTACATCGGCGCGGGCCTGCCGGTGATTCACGTCGTCGAGTTTGATCGCGATGGTGAATCCCAGCAGAATCAGGCAGGTGATCAGGGGCAATACCGCCCAGCCACGTTGTTCTTTTTTCCACAGCCACCAAGTGGGTAATATAAATAGCAGGCTGAATAAAAGAGCGGGGATCATAAACGTAAAAAGAGTGTTACCAGCGGTAAAGATACATCCGGTAACAAATCCACCCCGGAAGCTCGGGTAAAGAGCTTAATCAAAATAAAAAACCCTGCATACCAAGCTGATCGGATCAGGCGGTACGCAGGGTTGATTTTATGAGTTCAGCGGAAAACCGGCAGGTTTAATTAACCGGTATTACTTCCATTTTCAGGTTTAGTAGCCGGGATTCTGGGGAAGAATTTCAGCACCCTGAAGATCGATCTGGCCCTGGGGGATCGGGTAGAACAAATCCTGAGGCGTAGTGAACGTCGCACCGGTGTATGCTACGGGAAGAAACTGCTGCTCGTTAGCGATGATGCGATCCAGCTCAGACTTGGCCAGACCCCAACGGCGGAGATCGAAGAAACGGTGACCTTCGCCACTCAGTTCAAGCTTGCGCTCGAAGTAAAGTGCGGTCAGGGCTTCGTCCTGGCTATCAAAGGAATCGTACAAAGAAATTTCGTAGTTGGCGGCGTTGGAACCATCTTCGTCCTTGATGAAACCGTCAGACATGGCCGCGCGCTCCCGTACCTGGTTGATTAACGCAAGACCGGCATCGATGTTATTGGTTTCAATTTCAGCCTCGGCCAGCATGAGCAGGACATCGGCAAAACGGATGATGTTGTAATTCATCGAGCCGTAACCGCGGGTCCAGGAGGTACCGTCGGAAAGCGTGCCTTCCTGACTTGCGTAGTAGACGAACTTCTTGGGCGAGTAGGGACCGGCGTAGGGCTGATCCCGAATGAATCCGATGCCGGGGTGCGGTCCCCAACCGAGATAAGGGATTCCACGGCGACCTACACTATGATCAAGGCGGGGATCGACGGGACCGGCATCTTCGGTGAAGTCATCGTTGCCACCAACACCCTGGTCGTTGACCAGACGGTTATCGGAGCTGTTATAAGAATTATCGAGCAGGGGCAGACCGTCGCTAGTGCGGAAGGAGTTCGCAAGATCGAACGTCGGCTGAAAGAAACCACAGCAGTTGCCGGGTCCGTCAGCTCCCGTGTTGTGCGGAAAGTTCAGTACAAAATCCGGATTGGCGTTGTTGGTCGTTCCGGAGTTAGCGGAAGCTTGTACGGCAAAAACGGATTCTTTGCTGTTATCGAAATCAGCATTGAAAGCTTCGGCGTAGTTGTCGAGCAGCCCGTAGTCCTGGCCGTTCGTCGTCTTACCATTGCTTACTACGTCCTGAAGCACCGTACGGGCTTCAGCCCACTTTTCCTGGTACAGGAGGGTCTTACCGAGGTAAGCACCGGCGGCCCACTTATTGGCGCGACCGGCCTGAGACAGGGTTTCGGGCAGGTTCTCATATCCGAAACGGAAATCGGCTTCAATCTCATCCCAGATATCGGTGGAAGAAACAACCATCTGTTGCTGCTCCAGCGTGAGTCCCTCGGGAATAAAGGGAGCCTGGTTAAAAGAGATTTTCAGCTGAAAATAGTAGTGGGCCCGTAGAAAACGTGCTTCACCCTCAATGCGGTCTGCATCTCCTTGAGCAATCTGAGGGTTGTCCGAAAGTTGTTCTAATAGTAGTAGATTTAGTGCTGCGTTAGCACGGGTGATGCCATTGAAGAGGCCTCCCCAGCGATCGTTCGGGATTCTTGAGGTAGCTTCCAGCTTGTACTGTACGAGCTCGTTGATGTCGGTAAAGTCACCATCGTTGGTGCCTTTATTGGCTTCACCACCCTGGATAGAGCCGTTGGCCCAGTTGGAGGCTCCGGAAAAGTAGTTGCCCCGGCCGCCCAGCTGGGCATAAGCACCCAGCAGAACCCCTTCAATACCGGGTTCGGCACTGAGTACGTTTTCGTCGAGGGCTCCACGGGGGGCTACTTCAAGGAAGTCTTCGCTACACGTCCAGAGCAATCCCGCCAGGAGGAGGGATGCCAGGGGTAGCAGGAAAAAGCGCGTTATTGCTTTCATGGTAATATTGTTTTGATAGTTGTACTAATTAAAAGTCCAGACTGATGTTAAAGTTGAAACCACGGGTTACGGGGTAGTTGCCTACGTCGACACCAAAATCGGTGTCGGCGGATCCGCCAACGGCGGGGTCCAGCCCTTCATATCCGGTTATGGTGAAAAGGTTGGTAGCGGAAACAGCGACGCGAAGGTTGTTGAACGCACCGTTGAAAGCGCTGTTGTCGAGCGTGTAACCCAGGGTCAGGTTCTGCATGCGCAGGTAAGAACCATCCTCTACGTAGTAGCTATTGGACTGCTGCGAAGTACTGAAGTTGGAGGCGGTTTCGTAGATCGGAACGGTAGTGTCCGTGTTTTCCGGCGTCCAGCTGTCGAGGACTCGGGTAGAGACGGAGGCGCCCTTAAAGGTCCCGTAGAAATCGGTGAACCACTTGGAGTTGTTGTAGATCTCGTTGCCCAGGCTGGTATAGAGGAAGGTACCGAGATCGAACTGCTTATAGGTCAACTTAAGGTTCAAACCACCGGTGAAGTCCGGCACGGCGCTTCCGAGGAAGGTCCGGTCGGCTTCGGTGATCTGGCCGTCGGGCACACCCGTTAGCTCACCCCGGTCGTCACGACCGTTGTTGTCCACGAAGCGGAAACGACCGGGAGCAGCCTCACTCTGGGTAGGAGCACTGGCAACCTCAGCATCGCTCTGGAAGAGTCCGGCGACCTGGTAGCCCCAGAAGGAGGAGAGCGAGCGGCCCACCTGATTGCGAACGATGGAACCGGTGATCCGGCTACCGCCGCTTTCAAAGAAGTCGATGTCGTCGGTAAACTTGGTGATCTCGTTCTTCAGGAAAGCACCGTTCAGGGTTAACTCAAAGCCGAAGTCACTGTTGAACTGATCGCGGTAAATGATCGCCATGTCAAGACCCTGGTTGAGCATACTACCGATGTTGGTAGAGGGTGCGGCGGCGGCACCATTAACGGCAGGCAGTGGAAGTGTCACCAGCAGGTCGTTGGTTGTCTTACGCCACAGATCGGCAATCAGGTCCACTTTGCCACCGAGAATGGTAGCGTCGAAACCGACGTTGGCGGTAACGGACGTTTCCCAACGGGCATTCTCGGAGCCGATACGGTTCTGGAAGAAGCCGATGGCGGCACCGCTGTTGCTACCGTCGATAGGATAACTGGAAGCGCCCAGCGACTGGGCAAACAGCGAGAAGCGGTTGTTTGCGCTTACGTTATTGGAGTTGCCCATTTCACCCCAGCCACCACGGATCTTCAGGTCCGTAAAGAAGCTCTGATTAGACATGAAAGGCTCGGCGGTTACACGCCATGCGGCGGAGAAAGCGGGGAACGTACCACTACGTTGGTTGGCGCCGAAGCGGCTCGACTCGTCGCGGCGAAGCGTAGCCGTCAGGTAGTACCGGTCGTTCCAGTTGTACTTCAACTGACCGAACACGGAGGCAAACTTAACGGGGACGCCGTAGCCACTAAAGGGTGGGTTGGGCTGAACCGTAGACAGGTTGATGAAGTTGATGTCGCGGCTGAAGGGGTTGATGCCACTCGCCCCACTGAAACGGCCGTTGCCGCCTTCGATGGCTTCATAACCAACCAGTACGTCGAAGTTGTTGGTACCGATCGACTTTCCGTAGTTTACCGTATTGGTCCAGGTCCAGTCATTGAAGTACCCTTGGTTCTCACCGTAGCCGAAACTGGCGTTGTTCTCGGAGTTTTCGTAAGTCTGGCGGTTGTAGAAGTTGCTGTGGAAGCCAATGAAGCCACCACCGAAACTGGAACGAAGCACGAGGTCTTTGATCGGCTCGACCTCAATGTATAAGTTACCGAAAAGACGGTTGCTGAAACCGCGGTTATCGGCGATACCCTCCCGCTCGGCAACGGGGTTGCGGGGGTTGTTAAAGCCCGGAGCACGCGTACCGGCGTAACCGCCGAACTCATCTAAGACGGGAATGATGGGGTTCATGCGGAAAGCACCGAGGATACTGTTCTCATCATCGGATACCCCAGCGCCACCACTGCCGCCAAGCAGACCGTTTGTCTGGCGGTGCGTAATCTGAATGTTCTCCCCGATGCGAATGTACCGGCCGAGGTCGAACTCAGAATTGATGCGAAGTGAGTACCGCTTGAAATCGTTGTTGACCAGGATCCCTTCCTGCACCTGTGCACCCGCTCCGATGTAGTAGCGCGAGTTCTCCGTCGAACCGGAGAATCCCAGGGTGTGGCGCTGTAGGATACCGGTACGCGTAATGGCGTCGTACCAGTCCGTGCCCTCTTTATTGGCGCGTACCAGCTGGACGATCGAACCGGAGCGCGCGTCTACATTGTAAAGGTCCCGCTGCTCGTCGAGATTGACCGAACCGGTAACACCGTTGGTTTCACCGCCGCCGACGTTACCTACGATCAGAAAGTCAGGTAGCACGGGGTTGGCACCGTTACCGTACTGGGGGTGACCCCAGTTATCGTCTCCGGGAGAAAGACCGTCATTGCGCAGTGCTTCCCAGGCCTTATCGGCGTCCTGCTGTGGACTCAGGAAGCTTGGTCCGGTTCCGGGGTCGGTAAATCCAACCAGACCGTTGTAGCTGACTTTCAGCGGCTGTGCGGTTTTCTTACCCCGCTTGGTCCGGATAACCACAACGCCACTGGCGGCGCGTGAGCCGTAGATGGACGCCGAGGCGGCGTCCTTCAGGATCGAAGTGGCCTCGATATCGTCAGGGTTAAGAAATTCAATGTTGTCAACCGGTACCCCGTCAACTACGTAAAGTGGCGAGTTGCCCCCAAAGGAACCAAAACCACGGATACGTATGATGGAGGTCGTACCGGGCTGGCCATTGGTAATCACCGTAACGCCGGGCGCGCGGCCCTGGAGCTGTTGCTCTACGTTACCGCTGGGAATAGCCGTAAGTTCCTCGGTACTGACCGTGGAAATAGCCCCGGTAGCTTCGCGCTTGTTCTCTACGGTATAACCCGTCACGACAATCTCGTCGAGCGAAACCCCCTCGGACAATACGATGTCGATGGAGGAACGGCCGTCAATGGAAAGCGTCTGGGTTTCGTAGCCCGTGTAGGAAATGATGAGTTCGGTGACGCCCTCCGGCACGCTGAGGCTGTAGGCTCCGTCGAGGTCAGCGACCGTACCGGTGCTGGTGCCTTTAGCCAGGATCGTAGCCCCGGGAAGCGGGAAGCCGTCCGTATCCAGCAGAGTACCGGATATAGTAGTTTGAGCACTGACCGCCGCAGTCCCCAGGACGAACAGCAGTAGGCATAGAAGTTGTTTCATGATATAGTGAGTTGTGTAATTGTATGTATGATCGTAAGTATGTGCTAAACTTGGTGCTTGATATTGATAACGAGCGAGCGCTTGAAATGGCTGCTTGAAGCTTTTGTCATTTTTTCTGATCAGGAAAGACCTAATCAATCAAATATGCAACTTTTAGGGTTAAAAAGCTTAAAAAGTTTGCGGAGATGCCACAATTATAGAATATTAATCTGTAACTAGACTTATAAATTCCAAACTATTTCAACTTAGTGTCCGAAAAACACTTACTAAGGTAAATCGTTACTATTTCACTATCAACAGTGCCCCTCCGTGGTATCTTGTACCGGTGTAGAACTACTGTATTGCTACTTCGGTAAGTCCGGGCAAAACTATAGCCTCCGGAGTTCGGGAAAAAACGGCTATCCTTGCACTTCTGATCCCTGAAGGACATTTCTATAAAAATCGTACTGTAATATATAAGGTCATCTTTCAAGTTCGCCCACTGGTCAGTATGCGATGAGCCATCGGACCGGGTTACCGCGGTTGGTACTCTGAAATGCCGGTAATTCAGTTCAGAACCCTGCATCGTGGGTCCGACGTATAACAGTACATCAACAACCGATTATGTCTGTGTCAAAACAATGCTGGTGCCTTTGTCTGCTCCTCGTGTTCTTGCTTTGCACCTGCGCGCCGTCGCCTCAAGCTCCCCTTTTTGAGCTGACCGACGGCGAAATCACCGGACTGAAATTCGCAAACCACGTCGCCGAAGACGATACCTTCAACATCCTCGACTTCGAGTACGTCTACAACGGCGGCGGGGTGGCCGTAGCCGATTTCAACGGAGACGAGCGGCCGGACCTCTACTTTACGGGCAACACCACCCCCAATAAGCTCTACCTCAATCAGGGGGAACTCACCTTTAAGGACGTCACGGAGCAGAGCAATACCGGGGCGGCGGAGCGCTGGTGCAGTGGCGTGGTCGTTGGGGACGTTAACGCCGACGGCCGGCCGGATCTCTACGTCTCCGCTACCGTGTACTCCCCCGGAAGCCGCCGCAAAAACATGCTCTTCATCAATGAAGGCAACGACGCAAACGGCGTGCCCCGCTTCACCGACCGGGCCGAAGCTTACGGGCTGGCCGATACCACCAACACCACCCAGGCGGCCTTCTTCGACTACGACCGCGACGGCGACCTCGACCTCTACCTCGTCGTTAACGAGATGGATGACCGCATGATCCCCAACCGGTACGTACTCAAGCGTCGCGACGGAAAAGGGCGCCGCAACGATGTCCTTTACCGTAATGACGGCGACCAGGGAGACGGCCACCCCGTGTACACAAACGTCACCAGGGCCGCCGGCATCAATATGGACGGCTACGGCCTCGGCCTTAGTATTTGCGACCTCAACCACGACGGCTGGCCCGACATTTACGTCACCAACGACTACGTCACCAACGACCTCCTCTGGATCAATAACCAGGACGGAACCTTTACCGACCGGGCCGACGACTACTTCAAACACAGCGCTTATTCGGCTATGGGCAACGATGTAGCCGACCTTAACAACGACGGGCTCGAAGACGTCATCGCCCTCGATATGTTCCCCGAGTTCAACGCCCGCCGTAAGTCGATGCTGCCGCCCAACAACTACCAGGCTTACCTCAACAATGACCGCTACGGCTACCAGTACCAGTTCACCCGCAACGTCCTGCAGCTCAGCCGGGGCAACCGGCCGGGAGACGGGGCAGTCCCCATCTTCGCCGAAATCGGAGGCTTTGCCGGAATTGCCTCGACCGACTGGAGCTGGTCGCCCCTGGCCGCCGACTTCGACCACGACGGCGACCGCGACCTGATCATCTCCAACGGCTTCCCGAAGGACGTCACCGATGGCGATTTCATGGACTACAACGTAACGGTCGGCAACATCGCCAGCCGGGAAATGCTCCTGCCCAGAATCCCCTCCGTCAAGATCGCCAACTACGCCTACGCCAATCAGGGCGGCAACGCTCCGTCTTTCCGCAAAGTCACGGAGGAATGGGGTCTCAACCAGCCCTCCTACAGCAACGGCGCGGCCTACGCCGACCTCGACGGCGACGGGGACCTCGACTACATCGTCAACAACATCAACGATGAATGCTTCCTCTACCGCAACACCCTGATGGACGACGAAGCGCACCAGAAAACAAACTACCTCGCCGTCCGCCTGCGCCAAAACGACGGAAACACTGCCGCCATCGGCGCCCGGGTCGACCTGTTCGACCGGCAGGGGCGATTGCTGGCCACTTCTTACCAGAGTCCGGTCCGCGGCTATCTCTCCTGCGTCAGTCAGGATTTGCACTTCGGCCTAGACACCCTGACGGCCGTCAGCCTGACGGTCACCTGGCCCGGTGGTCGCCAGTCGCGTCATCCCGTCCCGTCGGTCAACCGGCTGATGACGATCAACGGTCCCGCCGGCAAACAGCCCGCAGCGGGAGAAGTAGCCGCCGAGGCGCGGTCGACTTACCTGCGGGAGGCCCCCGGGCTCGTCTCCGCTTTCGGCCCGCATAAAGACAGCCTGTTCATCGACTTCAACGTCCAGCCGCTGTTGCCCCACAAGCTATCGGAGTACGGCCCCGGCCTTGCGGCGGCCGATGTGAACGGCGACGGGCTCGACGACCTCTACCGCAGCGGCTCCCACTTCTACGCCGGAGAGCTGCTGCTGCAACGGGCTGACGGGAGTTTTCGGGCCGCTCCTTCCGCCATCAACCTGCCGAACGGACCGGAAGAACTCGGCAGCCTGTTCTTTGACGCGGACGGAGACGGCGACGCCGACCTGTATCTTGCCTCTGGAGGCAGCGAACTAAGCCGCGACAGCGAGGATTACCTCGACCGGCTGCTGATTAATGATGGTACCGGGAATTTTACACACGCGGCCAGGTCCCTGCCCGCCGTAAAGAATTCTTCCTCCTGCGTCCGCGCCGCCGATGTTGACCGCGACGGCGACCTCGACCTGTTCGTGGGTGGTCGCCTCATCCCCGCCCGCTACCCCGAACCCGCCGACAGCTACCTGCTAATCAACGACGGTAAGGGACGATTCTCCGAAGCCGATACCGATCTGTTCGTGCAACTGGGACTGGTGACCGACGCCCTGTTCACGGACTATGACAACGATGGCTGGGTCGACCTGCTGGTGGCCGGACAGGGAATGCATCTGCGCCTTTTCCGGAATACCGACGGTTCTTTTACCGATGCCACCCCCGCCTCGTTCACGGAGCACGTCGGCTGGTGGAACGGACTGACCGGAGCTGACTTCGATCAGGACGGAGACATCGATTACGTAGCCGGCAATTTCGGAGGCAACCACCTCTACCACCAGGAAGGAGAAGACTTCGTGGCGATGTACGGTGCGGATTTTGACCGCAACGGCGGATACGACCTGCTACTCAGCGATCGCGCACTGGGCCCGGACGGCAAACTGGCCGAGTATCCGCACTTCCAGCGCAAGGACACCGAGAAGCAACTCGTTCCGGTCAAGGACCTTTACCCCTTTCACCGCGACTTCGGGCAGGTGACGATGTCGCAGCTGCTGACAAATTTCAAGCCTGAAAACATTACGGCGCTTAAAGCGAATTTTCTCCGTTCCGTCTGGATCGAGAACCTGGGTAACGGGGAATTCCGTTTCCACCGGCTTCCGGCCGCCGCCCAGGTAGCGCCCCTCTTTGCGCTTACCACCGTCGATCTCAACCAGGATGGCTACGATGACTTGGTCGGCGTCGGCAATGACTACGGTACCGAAACGGGGGGAGGACGCATCGATGCGCTCAACGGCATTTGCCTCCTCTTCGATCCCTCCTCAAAATCCTTCCGCCCGCTGTCCGCCGGGGAAAGCGGATTCTACGTACCCGGCAACGGGCGCACCCTGACCCGTCTGCGCAGCGGCGATGATCAACTCGTGGTAGCCGCCGAGAATAAGGGGGCCTCCCGGGCTTACCGGATCATCCCCTCCGGCGGCGGAAGATGGTTGAAGCCAGACAGTGGTACGTCCCGCCTGCAACTCACCCATGCGGACGGGCACCGATCCGTCCGGGAATGCTACTACGGCAGCGGGTTCCTCAGTCAAAACAGCCGCCAGTTATGGATTGGCAGCGACGTTACCGAGGTGGTCGAGATATCGTTCACGGCGGAGGCTCAGTAAAAATTTTGCCTTGCTTATTCCAGCGGGGCTGATTAACCGGACGCACTTATCCGCCGGAGAAACCCGCTACCGGCACGGTTAGCTGTACTGCGTAAGGATGTTCTCGTAAAGCTCCTGCCGGCCGGAAGTCTGCTTGGGTTCGCCCTGCTCCTTGCCGATCCTGGCGAGGGCTTCCAGCGTAAGACCGCCTTTCTCGTAGCTGTGCCCCTTACCGGAATCGAAAGAAGCATAACGCTCCGTGCGCATCGGTTTGTACTTACTGTCCGTAAGGATGCGGTCGGCCGCAATGAGGCCACGGGCAAAGGCATCCATTCCCCCCACGTGTGCGTGGAAAATGTCGGCCAGATCGGTGGAGTTACGACGGGTTTTAGCGTCGAAGTTGACGCCGCCGCCCTGAATGCCGCCGCCTTCGAGGATGACGAGCATGGCTTCGGTCAGTTCTGGTACGTTGGTGGGGAACTGGTCGGTATCCCAGCCGTTCTGATAATCACCGCGGTTGGCATCGATGCTGCCCAGGAGGCCTTCGGAAACGGCTACGGCCAGTTCGTGCTGAAAGGTATGTTGGGCCAGGGTGGCGTGGTTCACCTCGATGTTGAGTTTGAAGTCGTCCATCAGGTCGTACTTGCGCAGGAAGCCGGCCACGGTGGCGCTGTCGAAATCGTACTGGTGTTTACTGGGCTCGAAGGGCTTGGGCTCGATAAAGAACGTGCCTTTGAAGCCCTGTTTGCGGGCGTAGTCGCGGGCCATGGTCAGAAAGCGGGCCATGTGATCCACCTCGCGGCCCAGATCGGTGTTGAGCAGGCTCATGTAGCCCTCGCGGCCGCCCCAGAAAACGTAGTTCTCGCCGCCGAGTTTGATGGTGGCATCGATGGCGTTTTTCAGTTGGGCCCCGGCGTAGGCCACTACCTTGAAGTCGGGGTTGGTACTGGCGCCGTTCATGTAGCGGGGGTGGCTGAACAGGTTGGCGGTGCCCCAGAGCACCTTGCGGCCGTCGGCGTCCATTTTAGCCTTGAGGTAGTCGGTAACTTCTTCCAGCCGGCGGCCGTAGGTATCGAGGTCGGCACCGGCTTCGTCGAGCAGGTCGACATCGTGAAAGCAAAAATAATCGATGTCGAGTTTTTCCATTATCTCGAAGCCGGCGTCCACGGCGTTCTTTGCTTCCTGCACGGGATCGTTGTCGCCCAGCCAGGGATAGTTGGCCGTGCCGGGTCCGAAGGGGTCTCCGCCGGTGTTGCGCAACGTGTGCCACCAGGCCATGGCGAATTTAAAGTGCTCAGCCATTGTTTTACCAGCTACGGTTTGGTTCTTGTCGTAGAATTTGTAGGCAAAGGGGTTATCGCTGTCTTTTCCTTCAAAGCGAATATTCGGGATGTCCTTGAAATATGCCATAGCTGTGGGTTGAGTTAAAACGGGGTTACACCCGGTACATGATCGATGAAGGGTTGTAATAATGCGGGTAAGAGGCCGAAGGTAGGAAACGATGGGGAATAGCATCCTGACTGAAGAAAATACAGTCGTTTGGTACAAATGAATGTTACCGGGAAAGATAGATTCCCTGAAAGTTTATCGTCGTACTCCCCGTTCGCAGCGCTGGCCCGGCAACTCCTCTGCGTTACAAATGACCCGAATAAAAGCTACTTCCCGTCGCCCTGTTTCGGGATCGCCCCCGTGGCCTGACCGAAGTAGAAGACAAATTGCTGCATCTGGTTGGCCAGTTCCTTATTTCCCGTCGCTTTGAAGTAGGTATCAGCCAGTCCCCGCAGGGTCTGGTACATGAACCGGTCCATTTCCACCACCTGCATTTCCTTGGTCCACAGGTCGATCTTCATCGTCTCCTTGGTCTGCTCGTTGAACAGCGCGAGTAACATTCCCTTACACGCCTCACTAGGGCCGGGTTTATCGGAGGCGCCCCACTTCATTTCTACGGGCATTTGATTGGCGCCAAGACCTACCTCAACGGTGATCTTACTGCGTTTTTTAATGGCTTCCTTGGGCATGGCTTGGGTATTTTTTCGCGAAGGTACGAAGCGTTTCAGGTGGCGCGGCCGCAGGATGCAAGGAAGGCTTTTTAAGGAGCCGAAGCCCTGGTGGCAAAGACCGTCCGTTCACTCTTCGGGGACGTAATCCATCGGCAGGATCCAGGCCATGCCCCGCGTCCCCATATACCCCGAAAAGCCGATTCCCGCATCGCCGAATACACCGCCTGGCAGAAGGATACACCGGTCGGAGGTTACATCAAACCGGGATTGTACCGGTTGTATCTTCCGCCGTTTGTGCACGGGCAAGGGTCTGAACCGGGCGTCTGCGTAGTAAAGCACGGCAAAGGCCCGGCCCGCAAGACCGCTCAGTTCCCGGACACCATTCGTTTTTTCTTCAAGGTGATTTTGCAGGTCGACGTCCCCGATGACTTCCTTACCGGTAGTGGTATCCTTGCGTATTTCCATTACCTGAAAGCCGTTTTCCACCAAGCTGTCGGCCAGCAAGGCACGGGCAAAGTGCATCGTGGAGCCCAGATAAGCCCGTTGCCGGTTCTTGCGGTGGCGGGCCTTGATCTTCTCGTCGGGCTGAAAAAAGAAAGTACCCAGATACATCATGCGGCCACTGCGGTATTCGGCCAGGAAACTGTTGAGGTCCATGCTCACGGTGTAGCCGAGGTGGGGCAAACGCAGGCGCAGGGGAGAACGGGTCGTAGCCCTTAGGCTTGCGGCGTCGGAATAGAAATATGACTTTCCGTCGCTGCTCCAGCGGGCGTCCGGGTGGTTGCGTTCCAGCAGTTTTTCGCGCACGCGGTCGTTCCGGACCTCGAGTTTTTTCTCAACGTAATCCCGCTCAAAGCGGAGAACGACGTCGTTCATCAGGGAGGACTTCACTCCCCATTCGTCGGACCCTAGCAGCAGCTTTTTGAACTCTTTCAGGTTCCTGGCCCGCAGGTCCTTGTCGATCACTTCCACCCCGGCCAGCACTTCGTCACGGGCGCGTAAACGAATGGTCAGCGGGCCGGAAGCTGTCCCGAGGGCAATAGATTTATTGTGGTAGTTGAGGTGGCTTACGATCAGGGTTGCCGGGGGGATGACCGGGCCGAGGGTAAAAGTCCCGTCGTCGGCCGTCACGTCGCCGGAGCTGGTGCCGTCGAGGTAGACGGTTGCAAAAGGAACGGGTTCGTTGGTAAGGGAGTCGAGCAGCACTCCGGAGAGCCGGGCCTGGGCGGACACGGCTACCGGGAATGTCAGCATCAGCAGCGAAACGGCAATAACACGGATCGCCATCAGACGCAACTTGGGCATATTCAAAGTTTTCAAGCGGAGTACGCGGAAGTGCGGCGTTTTGTTCAGGGTCATCAGCATTGCCGTCGCCTCAGGATCAAAGGCAGTGCCGGGTTGCAAGATAAGTGCAGAAACGCCTCCCACCAAGGTTTCAACACCCTGCTTTCCAACCTCTCTTGCACCTGCGCCAGCGCCCCTTACTCCTGCTGATTTCAGGTACAGAATTTTGCCCGGCACGCACCAAACAAAGAGCAGCCAGACGGTAAGCAGCCCGGCCTGATTGGCCGACTTGCTTACTCCCTGGCCGCTCCACTACAACACTCGGATTTGGCGTTTTACCAGCTGAAGCCAAAACGCGCCTCGATCTGCATCACCGCCCCGCCGATGTCGTTGGCGGTAACAAAATCGTTCTCCACGCCACTGGCGAAGCGGTAACCGCCATCCACCCCCAGACGGAACCACTGAAATAGATTGAGCTCAAAACCGACGGTCGCCTGACCGACGAGGAAACGGTCGGACTGCCCCACCCCGTTCTCCGTTCCGATATCGTGTTTCGTGACGTCCATCTTACCCGGACCGAAGATGGCCGAGATCCGGGGGTGAATGGCGTTGTCGGAAAACGGGCGGTAGGCGATGATGACCCCGCTGTGCTTGAAATCGTACTGGGGAGAGCTGGCCGATACGTCGTTCGTAGTAAAATCTTCGCGGTTCTTCCACCCGCCGTAGCCGATGAAGAACTCATCGCTGAACTCGAGACCGCCAAAGCCGCCACGCATCAACGCAAAGTCGTCTCCGGTAGCGGAGTAGTTGTAGGTCGGGCCACCCCAGACGCCGGACAGGTCGAGGTCGCCCAGCAGGGTACGCTCGCGGCCCTTGCCGTTAAGTTTGAATTTGGACGGTTCGGTCGTCGATTCGGCGCGATACGCCAGGGCGGGCACCTCCGGGGCTACCGCGACGGCGGCAATGTCTTGCGACTGAAGGAAGGAGAAAGCGAATACGCAGAGGAAGAAAATCAGAAGTCTCATAAGGCGGGAATTTTGGATAAATGGGTTTGGATAAATGGCTGCCGGGAACTTTCGGTTAAGACCGCTCCCGTTCGTCGTACACCCTCAAGGGCGATTGCCGATACCCAAAGGTTGCAGATTTATCTCTTAAAATTTCAGGGATGGAGTGTTAAGGGATGGTTATCTGGTATTTTAGCTCGTTGTGGGTTTTGGTTCGGCGGTAACTTTTGGTTCGGCGGGCGTCCCTTACCTTGCGCCAAAATTCAGACCTCCATGCGCAAAAGCACCCTACTCATCAAAGGCGGTACTCTCGTCAACCGCGGCAAAAGCTCCGTTGGCGATCTTTTCATCAAGAACGGTTTCATCGAGCAGGCGGGGGGTACCATCGACCGGACCGCGGACCGGGAGATCAACGCCGAAGGCTGCCTGGTGATGCCCGGCATCATCGACGACCAGGTGCATTTCCGCGAGCCGGGCCTGACGCACAAAGCCGACATCAGGTCCGAAAGCCGCGCCGCCGTAGCCGGGGGAACCACCACCTTTATGGAGATGCCGAACACCAAACCGGCGGCACTGACCCAGGAGCTGCTGCAGATGAAGTACGACGTTGCCGCCGCCGGCAGCCCGGCCAATTACAGCTTCTACATGGGAGCCAGCAACGACAACCGCGAAGAAGCCCTGCGCACCGACCCCAAAACGGTGTGCGGTCTGAAGATCTTCATGGGCAGCAGCACCGGCAATATGCTGGTCGACGATCGCCAGGTACTCAACGCCCTGTTCGCCAACTGCCCCCTGCTGATCGCCACCCACTGCGAAGACGAGGCGACCATCCGCGCCAACGCCGCGGCCGCCCGCGCAAAGTATGGCGACGACATTCCCGTTGCCGAGCATCCCAACATCCGCTCCACCGAAGGTTGCCTGAAGAGCAGCACCCTGGCCGTCGAACTTGCCAAAAAGCACGGCACCCGGCTGCACGTTCTGCACATCAGTACCGCGGACGAGATCGCGCTGTTCCGCAACGATATTCCGCTGGAGGAAAAGCGCATCACCGCCGAGGTCTGCGTCCACCACCTGACCTTCAATGCGGAGGACTATCACCGACTCGGCAATAAGATCAAGTGTAACCCCGCCATCAAGGCCGAGCACCACCGCGCCGCCCTGCTTCCCGCCCTGCTCGACGACCGTTTTGACGTCATCGCCACCGACCACGCTCCCCACACGGCTGAAGAAAAAGCCCGTTCCGACTACTTCAAGGCACCCGGAGGCCTGCCCCTGGTACAGCATTCGCTCGATATGATGATGCGCATGGTGCAGCGCGGCGACATCACCCTGGAGCGGGTAGTAGAAAAAATGTGCCACGCCCCGGCGGTTTGTTTTCAGGTAGACCGCCGCGGCTTTCTCGAAGAGGGGATGTGGGCTGACGTGATGATCTATGACCCCGCCGTAAAGTGGACGGTAGAAAAAGACAATATTTTCTATAAAGTGAACTGGTCTCCCCTCGAAGGCGAAAGTTTCACGGGGCGGGTACGGCAAACGATCGTTTCCGGTCACCTGGCGTACGACCGGGGGCTGTTCTTCGAGCAGCAGAAAGGGATGCGGATATTGTTTGACCGATAAGTACGGTTGTCGGGGGCGGTAGCTCTGCGGGGAAACGGACAGCCTTGAGCAACAGAAGCTAATACTGCCACATATCGATCAAAGACTGAAATATCTTGGTGGTGTTTTGAGCGTCGGTCAGTGCCCGGTGCTGCTCTCCCTCCCATTCGAATCCTTCGTGCTTGACGGCGGATTTTAGACCGCGTTTTTTGGGCAATCCCTTGATCTCCCGGTACTGCGCTTTCAGGTTGATGTGATCGTCGAGCCAGTAATCATCAAGATGGTGCAGGCGACAGTCGGCGCTCAGTTGTTCCGGGTCGAAGTTGCCCCAGCTTGCAAGGAGGTATTCCTCGGTATCGACCCCGATCCAGTCCTGAAATTCTTCAATGACGCGCGAAAAATCGCGGGCGCGGTTCAGTTCTACCTGGTCGATTTTGGTCAGGTTGCGGCAAAAAAGGCTGAGGGTCGGATGCATAACGGGACGGATCAGCCGGCTGAAATAGCCATGCACCTGTCCGTAGCGGTCTACCTCGCAGGCACCGATCTCGATGGTTTCCTGCACCATGCCGGGAGGCTCTCCTTCCCAGCAGGTTGCCTCGATGTCATATACGATGAACTTCACGGATAGAGAAGGTGGGAGTATCGGCAATGGTTGCGAAGACCCCCCGGATAAATTAAAACCGACAACCCTTGTTCAGAGGTTGTCGGTTTAACAATTCTTCAGTATTCAAATCAAATGTCAGAAGGTAACATTTCAAGAGAGACGATAAGACTAAAACTTACAACCGGGGCATCCGGCTTTTGATTTCGGCGTGATAGGCTTTGCCCATCTTCAGTTCGTGTTCCCCCAGCTGAATGGTACCGGTAGCAAAGCTGATCTTGGAGACTCGGGAGAAATTGATCAACACGCCACGGCTGGCGCGTACGAAGGTCGGGGAGTGAAGTTCTTCCGAGATCGCCGCCAGGGAGCGCTTAACGGCGAAGCGCTTGGTTTGTGTTTGGAGGTAGGCATAGTTACCATCGGCCTGGATGTAGTCGATGTCGCTTAGTGGAATTTTTACGTAAGTTGTCCCTTCGCGTAAGAACAGATGGTCTGGAGACTGGTTAAAATAGTTCATGAATCATGTATTGAGATCGGCCAGGTAAATTAGAAGTATGTTTTTTATGGCCACCCTTGAATAGATGCATTTTAGACTATTCCGTTAAAAAAAAGTCACAGCGAAAGATTGAATACTTCCAGACTATCTGTCTTTAGCACCCCCTAATCACCATCCTGACCACTCTTAATCAGCCAAATAACAAAACAATGTACAACTACCCGCTTTATCAGGTCGATGCGTTTACCGATCAAATATTTGCGGGCAATCCCGCCGCCGTGGTACCCGTACCCGAGTTTCCGGCGGATGATCTCATGCAGCACATTGCGGCGGAAAACAACCTCTCCGAAACGGCCTTTGTCGTCATCCGCGGGCGCGGCAAATTTGATATCCGGTGGTTTACGCCGGCTATGGAAGTCCGCTTGTGCGGCCATGCTACCTTGGCCGCCGCCCACATTCTTTACCAATCAGGGGGGCAACACCTGGACAAACTGCGCTTCAAGACCCGCAAGGCCGGTACCATTACCGTCATCCCCCGGGAGGATGGCAGCTACGCCATGGATTTTCCGGCGGACATACCTAAAAAGATCCGTCCACCCAAAAGCCTTAAAAATATCCTCAACGGATTAAAGCCGCTCGAGATTTGGGCCGGCACCGATGATCTGGTGGTGGTCGTTAAGGATCAGCGGCAGGTGGAAAACGTGCAGCCCGACCTGTCGTTACTGGCCGGGCTGAAAAAATACCGGGGACTGCTTGTCACCGCTCCGGGTACGGAGCACGACTTCGTCAGCCGGGGCTTCTTCCCCGCCTACGGCATCGATGAAGACCCGGTTACGGGGTCTGCGCACACCGTGCTCACTCCCCTTTGGTCAAAAAAACTCGGTAAGAAAATAATGACCGCCCGGCAGGTTTCCCGGCGGGGTGGCGAACTGCTCTGCCAGCTCCGTGGAAAAAAGGTACGCCTGACCGGGAAGGCGGTAACCTATCTTAGTGGTCAAATACTGCTCATTTGAACTTCCTTGCCCACCTGACCCTTTCGCATTTCGATACCGACCTGCAGACGGGCAACTTCCTCGGCGACTTCGTAAAAGGGAAGGCCCTCGCGAAACTCTCTAAAGGCGTACAGCGGGGCATCATCATGCACCGCGCCATCGATCACCTGACCGATCACGACCCCGACGTGAAAGCCCTTAACCAACTCCTTGCCGTTCGCCACGGGCGCTACGCCGGGGTGATATCCGACATCGGCTTCGACTACTTCCTGTGCCAGAACTGGGACCGCTTCGGACCGCTTGCGTTCGACGCTTTCCGGGTGGGTACCTACTGGGCGCTGCACTCCCGCCGCGAGCACATGCCCAATCGTGTCCGGGGCTACATCGAAGGAATGCTTAACCACGACTGGCTCACGCTGTACCGCACCACGGCGGGGATGGCCCATGTTTTCGAACGGCTCCGGCCCCGGCTCAGCAAACCGGAACTGCTCGACGGGGCGGAAAATGTCGTCGTCGATCATTACGATGTATTCAACCAGACCTTCCTGCTCCTGTTTCCCCGCTTACAAACCCTTGCCGATGCCTACCGACCAGACGCCCCCTGACCCCATCGACCTGCGCCTCGAGCGCTTCAGCCCCCAACTCAACGTGAAGCAGGAAGGCGGCAAACGCATGGTATTTTGCGCCATCCGGAAGAAGTGGCTGGTGCTTCAGCCGGAGGAATTCGTCCGCCAGCTCCTCGTCCACTTTCTCATTAACGACATGCGTTATAATCGCAACCGCATCACGGTGGAGCGCGGCGTGACGGTCAACACCATGGCCCGCCGTACCGATATCCTCATCTTCGACGTAGACATGCGCCCTTTCCTGCTCATTGAATGTAAGGAGCCCCGGGTGCCGCTCGATACGGCGGTGTTCCGGCAGGCGGCCACTTACAACGGTCCGTTGCGGGTACCGTACCTGATGATCAGCAACGGCCGGGAAACCATCGTGGCGGAAATTGATTTTGCCGCGGAAGACTACCGGTTCCTGGATGCGGTGCCGGAATGGTGATGGTCGATAAAGGATATGCAATCAGGGATATGCGATATTTGATAGGCGATTGGCTGCCACACGATTACACAAAAAACAAACTACGCTTTATAAAAATTTAAACCCCGCACCTGCGCGCCGCCGCCCGAATGCCGCGAACTCGTCATCAGAATCCATCGTGACGCTACCACTGGGGCCCCGGGCGCGGACGCCGGTGCAGAGAAGGGTGAACAGCAAGGTGAGAAGGCATGGGCTTTTAAGCAGGCTTTTGTCCGGCAAAGTTGCGGACCGTGCCAATAGCCGGGGTCGGTGAGTTCCGATAGCCGTTCAGGTGCAAAGCAACCGGTAGGCGGAAGGCGGCTCTACGCGGCCGTAACCTTTCCGAATGCCGTTGCCGGGGTTAAACCCTAACTTGCGGTCGATGCTACTGACCGTGACCAGCCTGACCATATCCTTCCCGCCCCACCCACCCGTGGTGCAGGGCTTGACCTTCCGTCTGAGGGCCGGTCAGCGTTTGGGAGTCCTGGGGCTGTCCGGTTCCGGAAAAAGCATGACCGCCCTGGCCCTGCTCGGCCTCCTGCCCGCCGGTGCCCGCATCGACGGAGGGGAAGTCTGGTACCAACCGGAGGAAGGGCCGGCCATCGACCTGCTGCAACTCAACGAGCGCCAGTGGCGGCGATACCGGGGGCGCGAGCTCGGCCTGGTCTTTCAGGAACCTCTTACCGCCTTGAACCCCGTTCACCGCGTAGGGCAACAGCTCCGGGAGGCCGTAGCGTTGCTTTGTCCCACCATCAAAAAAGCCGCGAAACGCAAAGATCACGTACGGCACTGGCTTACCAACGTCGAGATCACCGACGACCAGGAAAGAATCCTCAACGCCTACCCCCACCAACTCAGCGGCGGACAGCGCCAACGGATCCTAATCGCCCTAGCCCTGCTGGGTGGCCCCCGCCTCCTGATCGCCGACGAACCCACGACCGCTCTCGATACCATCACCGAAGCCGGTATCCTGAAACTGCTGGAGCGATTGCGGACCCGGCTCGGCATGGCGTCTGTATTCATCACCCACGATCTGGGCGTGATCGGGCGCAGCGCGGACGACCTGCTCGTGATGGCCGCCGGGAAAGTCATCCGGCGGGGGCCGGCCAAAACGATTCTGGAACTGGAGGATAGGCTTTTCGACGCAGGGGGAAATACTTCCGCTGATGTCCCCCCCCCCGAACGACGCCCGCAGCCGTCCGACACCGCTTCCGAAGGGGCGGATTGTCCCTCCGCGCTCCGGGTGTCGGCCCTGCACCTGGCCTACCCCACCCCGACCACCTGGCCCTGGTCGGTGTCGACACCCCTCACTGTAGTGGAAGATGTCGGTTTCGACCTCCGGGCCGGGGAATGGCTGGCCATCGTAGGTCCGAGTGGCTGCGGCAAAACAAGTATCGCCCGTTGCCTGGCCGGGCTCATTGCACCCGTGGGAGGGGAGGTGGTACTGGCTACCGGTGGCAACGTTCAGCTCGTTTTTCAGGATCCCTTCAGCTCCCTTAACCCCGCCCATACGGTACGCCATATCCTGACGGAAGTGTTGCGGGTGCACCTGCCGGGCAAAAAGAAGGACACCTATCGCGACGAAGCGGCTCGCCTGCTGGAAGTGGCCGGCCTTTCGGCGGCACGCTACGCCGACCGTAAACCCGGTGCTCTGAGCGGAGGACAGCGCCAACGCGTCGCCATCGCCCGGGCCCTGGCCGCAAGACCTACGGTACTTATTGCCGATGAGGCCGTCTCCGCACTCGATGCCCCCCTGCGCCGCGACGTGCTTGACCTGCTGGACTACATTCGCACGGAGCAAAACATCGCCCTGCTGTTCATCAGCCACGACCTGGCCCTGGTCGCCGAGCGCGCGGACCGGGTACTGATCATGGACAAAGGCCGGGTGGTGGAGCAAGGGAACGCCGCGACGGTATTCGCCGCGCCGATCAGCGAGATGGGCAAGCGGCTGGTGGCGGCGGGAGCGTAAGCCGGTGCCGCGGTGCGGAACTACCGAACCGAGCGTAAGCCCGCGGACAAAAAACCACATCCGCACCGCCAAGTGACGATAGCCTTAAGAAAATTTTACCGCCCCGCGGTATACAAACTCCCGCCCCGGCACGTTCCTATCCACATGACAAAATTTGTTTTCCTTCTCCTCTGTTTTGCCCCGACGCTCCTGCCGGCACAGTCTTACGATGCCGCCATCGGCCTGCGGCTGGGTACCGAGATCGGCGCATCCGGCCAGGTCCGCTTACCGCAGATCCATAAGAACTTCGTCGCCGAGGGCATTCTACAGTCGAGCTTACGCCGCAACGAGGGTAAACTGACGCTGCTCGGTAAGCAACACCAGAACATCCTGACCCGCCGGCTCAACATCTTTTACGGCGCGGGGATTCACCTGGGCTGGACCGACGAGATCAACACCAAGACCGGGGAGACCTACGCCAACCCCTTTGGCATCGACGGTATCCTGGGCGCGGAAGCTACCTTCGCAAGGATCAACGTCTCCTATGACTTTAAACCCGCCATCAACGTTGGCGGAGATGCTTTTCCCGTTTCCCTGGAATCCAGCATAACGGTCCGCTACGTCCTTGCCGGTCGCAACGACATCTGGGACAAGAAGAAGGAACGCGCCAACAACAAAAAGCGTAAGAAGAACCGCAAAGAGCGCAACCGGGAGAAGAAGCGTAAACAGCGGGTCAAGGACGGCAAAGACCCGAACGGGTGGAAATTCTGGAAGAAAGACGGGGTGTAGAATTTGTTTGGCAACCTGCCTCCGGTTCACAGACGAACCTCCAGCGCCACTGATCACGAGTAATAAAGGATCGATAACGCTTTTTAATTAAAAAGCTTAAACGAAAATTGAAGTTTTTCGGCAGGGCTCTGTCACACCAAGTTCTAAGACTCCAGACTTTCCGACTTTGAAACAAGCACATGCGTGATGGTATCTACCGGGCAAATTTTTTCGCACAGCAGGCAGGCAATGTCGCACGGCCGGTCTACGGCGATGGTGTCAAAAGGGCTGATGAAGCCGGCTTCCTGAGGACATATAGCCACGCAGGCACCGCAGTTGATGCAGGCGTTCCAGCCAATGTCGAAAAGAACGGGTTGGGGCTTACTCATATTTTCTTGTATTCGGAGTTGGGGTCGAAGTAATCCGACATGGTTTGGTAGAGAAAGGCATCACGGGTGGGAATGTCATCGTGGTGAAACACCTTGGTCTTGGTGTGGTAAAGTTTCCACATTTTATCACCGAGTTGGGCGAGCCACTCGTCCTGATAGCCCTTCAACATGGTTGCCGAACAGTCGGAGGCATGAGCGCCGGAAAGGTGCTCGATCAGAAATTCTGCGGCAATCTTTCCGCCGCTCAGGGCCGTATGGATGCCGCCGCCGGTGATGGGGTTAACGTGGCGGGCCGCGTCACCGACCAGCACCAGATTATCCGCATACTGGGTACGGAGCGGCGCGGCCAGTGGTACTCCCCCGCCTTGTATCTCCAGAATGCGGCAATCCTTGAAGCGCTCTTTGAAAAACGATTGCCTGATAAATTTATCGAGGTGCCAGCGGGCGGGTTTATCGGTCATGGTAGGTATTACGCCAAGGCCGATCTCCGCGTAGCCATGTCCCTTCGGAAATACCCAGGCATAGCCACCCGGTGCCCATTCATGACCGGTTACGATCTCCAGCAGCCCATCCGTTTCCACTTTATCGACGATGAACTGGAGGCAACCCGCCAATTCGGTGATTTTGATGTGGGTTTGCAGGCCGGCCCATTTACCAACCTGGCTCATGAGGCCGTCGGCACCCACGAGTACCCGGCAGCTGATGGTGATGTCTTCATTGAACCGCCGGAGCCTGACGTTGCAGCGCCCGTCCGGAGTGGGCTCATAGCCGATGCCTTCGGTCTTCAGCCAGGTTTGCACGCCCGCGCGCTCAGCCAGGGTCATGCAGTAGCGGTCAAAGCGACGGCGATCAACCACGTAACCGAGCGGTTTAAGGCCGGAGCCGGAGCCGTATTCCTCGGCCTTTAGTTGGCGGTAATCGATCCTGGTAGCGGATCCCGCCTGATCGTAAATGGCAAACCCGTAGATGGGCTCCAGAATGTACTCCTCCGCCAGCGGTAGACCTACCTCCTCCAGCGCGTGGCGGCTGACGGCACCGGAGCACTGGATGGGGGCACCGAGTTCCTGCTTTTTATCAACGAGCAGAACGGATAATCCTGCCTCGGCGGCGTAGCGACTGACCGTAGCTCCGGCCGGACCCGAGCCGATGATCACCAAGTCATAGGTAGTTGATCTCATATGGGGCTACAACGGTAAGTATTGTCCGGTGTTCAATTATATTCGGCCACTAGCGCATGCTTTAAAATCTCTTCTCTGCACCTGCGTCCCCGCCCCGCAAATGATCGGTACCGGCCGGTCTATCACCCTTAAGTCGCCACTTTCACCCCCCGGAGCCGAAGGTAATTTTCTTAAAATCAAATATTGACCGACTTAACGCGTTTAAACCACATCTCATCCCCGTCGCTCACGGGACGTTGAACGTAAATACCGGAGATTTGTCCGGTCATTCATTCGTCAGATTTTCTTAATCCGTGAGCCCCAGTTACACATTTCTGGTCGTTGCCGACATGGTTTGACGGCCGCAATTTGTCACCTCAACAAGCAATTGTTATGAGATTATTCTCCCTGTTGGCCTGTTTGGCTCCTCCATTTGTCCTGATCGCTCAGGCGGACGGAGCGGACCCCGCGGCCATCGCCCACATCCGTACCGAATATCTTGCCCTTCAGGATACGTCCACCGGCATTGAACTAGTCCGGCTCGACGACGGAACGGCAGTAGCCCGTCTGGACGGTAAAATTCGCCGCATCGTCCGTACAACGGGTAATTCGACCAGCAAATCCTACTACTACACTTCGCTCGGCAATCCCCTCTTTCTCTTCGTTGTGTCTCCCACCGGGGAGCAGCGTATCTACTTCGACCCCCAACTCGACGACGGCCCCGGCCGGCTCCGGATGATCCGCTGGCTCGAAGGCAAAAATCACCGCTCCCCCACCGAAAGTGAGTTTTTCTCAACCGAAAACAGCACGCTGACGGAAGCTTTCAATCTCCTGCACCGCGCGCAGGGAGAGCTGAAATTTTCCGCCGAAGTGTATGAAGCCATCACCAGGCGTCTGACCGGTACCGACCGGATGCTCGCCCGGCGGGAACTCATCGCCACCGATACGATCAGCCAGGGAGAAGATGAAGAGATGGCACAGTTCGCCTCCAGTGAACCGAAAAACCCCTGTTGGGATGTCCTCACTACCTTTCGTCTGAAACCGGAAGGGCAAAAGCTCCGAACGGTCGCCGCGCAGGGCTGCGACGTCGGCTGCATGGCCTATTCCACCTACGAGATTCATACCGACTACGACGAGGGCGGCGGCAAAATTCGCGAAGCGAGTATTATCAATGATTATTTGCTCGAAGACCCCGACGGTCGGGGCATCGTGAACCAAGGCCACACCGCCGTTACGGCCACATACTACGCCAACGACCGGCCCGTCTACGAACTACTTACCTCGACCCACCAGGGCTTCGAGGTTTTCCGCCGCCTGAAGATCTTGGAAGAGTAAGCGCTTACTTAAAATTGCTCGTCGTCGGACGGGAATTACGTTTCCTGACAAGCGCTGTGCCGGAGAAGTCGTTACTTGCGTTCAAACCGTAATCCGACCACATGACCGTCAACCTTACCTCCGATACCGCCACCCGGCCCACCCCCGCCATGCTCGAAGCGATGTTTGCCGCCGAGGTGGGCGACGATGTTTTCCGGCAAGACCCCACCGTAAATCGTCTCGAAGCCGAAGCCGCCGCACTTTTTGGCCTGGAGGCGGCCCTTTTTTGCCCCAGCGGCACCATGACCAACCAGCTTGCCATCAAGTGCCATACCCAGGCACTTGACGAGGTGATCTGTGAGGAGAAAAGCCATATTTATCAGTATGAAGGCGGGGTATACAGCCTGCTTTCCAGCGTAAGCATGAACCTGATCCGGGGCGAACGTGGTAAGTTGCTGCCGGGCCAGGTGGCCGCGGCCGTCAAACCCCGCTACGACTGGCTGCCGGTCAGTCGCCTGCTCGTACTCGAAAATACCTGCAATAAAGGCGGTGGATCCATTTACAAAATCGAGGAGGCGCGGACGCTGGTGCAGGAGGCAAAATCCTTCGGTTTGGCCTGTCACCTCGACGGAGCACGCTTGTTCAACGCCCTCGTAGAAACCGGTGAAACGCCGGCACAGTGGGGAGCACTCTTCGACTCCATCAGCATCTGTTTGAGCAAGGGTCTTGGCGCTCCTGTAGGCAGCCTGTTGCTCGGCACACAGGAAATGATCGACCGTGCCCGCCGTTACCGCAAGGTACTCGGCGGAGGAATGCGCCAGGCCGGCTACCTCGCCGCCGCCGGTCTGTACGCCCTCGATCACCACGTCGACCGGCTGGCCGAAGACAACGCCCGCGCCCGTCGCCTCGGGGAAGCACTTGCTCCCCTGCCCTTCGTTGCCTCGGTAGAACGGGTAGAGACCAACATCTGCATCTTCCACCTCGCCGGAGACCTGATGGCCACTGATTTTTTGGTGACTTTGGCCAAACACGATATTCAGGCGGTTCCCTTCGGGCCAAAAATGGTGCGGTTTACGACGCATTTGGGGATTACGGATGAGATGGTGGGGCGGGTTGTTGAGGTGCTTAAATCTCTTTAGAACCGAAAATGGGTGCTCTCGCCGTCCCGCTTACGATCCGTTTTGTTTTCCTCCATGTACAACATAAACATCTTTATGGTTAGCACTATAAATATGGTGACAGGTAGTACAATTAACACAAAATCCTCTACCGTATCCTTGGAAAACCGACCAGCATGAACGCTTCCAGAATCAGCTCCTTCACTGGAAATAGAATATAGGGTCCAAAATATGGTAACGCAGAAAAGAACCGCCCGAAAAACGGGGACGCGGTCTTTGGATGGTGGCAACGGGGTTTTCATGATCGAAAAATAAAGCCGGGAGCTTCCCCCTCACGATTACTTCTGATGAATTGCTAGCAATACTAGACAAATGCGAAGGGGTTCCGGAAAACTCGGATCTTAACTCCGAAAAGACCGAGGCTCAATTTCAAAGTAGGTATTGCGAGTGACGAGGTCATCTACAAGGCTTATCAGTTGCTGACTAAGGGAAACTATAGCAACCCAACAAATAGTCCACAACCTCCGCGAGCCGCCCCGGGAGAGTCATCATTATGATAGTCTCGATTACTGGAGTTCATAAGACTTAAATGAAATATTCGGAAAAGATCGAATCACCGCAAAAAGCTAAACAGCAAATTCAGCTTACTCGCATGCCGGCCAAAGTCCATCATCGTAGTGGGCGACGCGCTATCGACTATTATTTCAACCCAGGTACGGCCGTTCCTGGTGGGTTTTACCCATACCTCAACCACCTCACCGAACTTGGCGGAGGAGGTAGGTGAAAGGGAAGCGGAAAGTCGCCCGCCGGCGCGGTCGGACTTCTCCATCGTGAAGCCGGCCTTTTTGATTGCCTGCGTTACTTGGTGGAAGGCGGCACCATAACCTTTCACCAGTTCGATACTCCTTGATTTCCTACTCGGAGAACCTTCGAAGATTACCTCTCCACGAAATCCCATTTCCTCCGCCGGTGGTGCCTTTGTCGCTTCTTTCGGCTGAAGGTTAAGTTTAAAGGCTTCTTTCTTTGTCGCTTCCTCCGCCGCAGCCGGCTGCGGTTCGTATTCCCGCACCACATCCCTTAGCCCACCGGATATGCGGCCGCGTACCCGTTCCACGTCCTCTTTAGAGAGCGTGCCCATATCGATGCGTTCGTTGAGTTCGCGCAGGCGGCCGCCCAGATCACTGACGCGTTTGTAGGCGGGGTGCGGAGGGGGAATTTTCGCCTGCAGTCGCTCGACGACTTCGGGAAGCTGCCCGTCCGCAATCAGCTCCAGGTATTGGCGTTTTTCTGACTTGGTCATGATTCGGCTAAGTTACAGTTCTTCGTTGAACCGTCAGGCCCATTCCCCGATTCGTTTAAATATCGATCGGACGCAGAACGTTCGGCTCGGTTCTGGTCCGCAGGCAGTTGAGCAACTACCGCGATAATTGTCTTCAGTAAAATGTATTACCTTGAGGCACAGCCTTAAATAAATATTTAATTAATGAAATTTCATTTATGCCTGTTATCGAGCCTGTTTGCAGTCGGCCTTTTAGCGCAAACCGACGGGAAAAATTATACGGCCTATCCCGCGGGTGAGCCCTTCAAAAATGTCGATGTGATCACCGCGGCGTCGATCTTTGGCCTCGCTGTTGACCACCAACTACGGAAGCAATACGAGATCTCCGGCAGTGATGATCGACTGCACGTGAAATATCACCAGTATTACCAGGACCTGCGGGTAATGGGAGGTACAGTTGTGTATCACGTAAATGACGGCTCGCTTTACGCTACGACCGGTCGTCTGAGTCGTCTTGAGGGAACAGACCTCACCACCCGCATCAGCAGAGCTCAGGGAGAACGTCTTGCACGCCTGCGGGCCGGCATGGAACTGCTTGCGGGCCACGGCGGATCGTTCGTCCGGCCGTCGCAGCTAAAGCTCACGGATATTGATCTTGTGATCATCAACCAACGCTTTCCGGTGCGGGGTGGAGATCACTTCCCTGCCTACGTATACAATTTCACCGCCGGGGGCGGGCGGGGATTCCCGGTTGATCTCGACGTCATCGTCAACGCCCGCAATGGCCGGGTGGTCGTCGCTGTCAGCAATATTCACGCCGAAGCTACCGTCGGTACGGGTGATGGCTTGTACAACCGGAACATCACGTTCCCGGTGGACTCCCTCGCTCCGGACCACTACGAGCTTTACGACGAGAGCCGCGGGCAGGGCATCTTCGCCTATGACCTGTCCAATTTCGAGACCGTGCCACGAGACGAAGACAACCACTGGAGTTCCGACCGGGAAGGCGACGCCGCCATGCTGAACGGATACCACGCCTCCGTGAAGTTTCACGACTTCCTGGCGGAGCGCTTTAACCGCAACAGTATCGACGACGAGGGCTTCCCCCTGGTAGCAAATATGAACCGCCACTCGTTCGTGAATGCTTTCTGGAACGGCCGGGAAGCCACTTTCGGAAACGGAGACTGCAATCGCTACGGTCCTCTGACCACCTTCGAGATCGTCGCCCACGAATACGCCCACGGGCTGACCGATTTCACCTCCGACCTGATCTACCTGAACGAGTCCGGAGCTATCAATGAGAGCATTAGCGACATTATGGCAAAGGGCTTTGAGTGGTACTACGACAACGAAAATTTCAACTGGCTGATCGGGTCGGCCGTCCGACGGGACCCCGACCAGCGATTTTTCCGCTCATTCGTCGATCCCGGCGAACGGTTTCACCCCAAATTTTACCGGGGGGAGAATTGGCGCACCAGCTCACGCGACGCCGGGGGCGTTCACTCCAACAGCGGCGTACTCAACCACTGGTTTTACCTGGTGGTGGAAGGCAAAAAGGGACTCAATGAGACTGGTGAGGCTTTCGATGTAGCCCCGATCGGCATGGACAGTGCGCTGCAACTCGTCTATCTGCTCGAGACGGCCTTCCTGACGGAAACCTCCGGCTACGAGGACTGCCACGACTACTCCCTGACGGCCGCGGAGGAACTTTTCGGTGCCGGTAGTAGGCCGTACCTGTCCATCACGGAAGCCTGGAAAGCGGTGGGCTTGCCGTATGTTTCTGATGACGAGGACGAAACGCTTACCATCGACGTTAACTACGGGCCGGAAAATTCCACGCATGCTGATCTGTGTCCCGCCGAGCTTTCCAACATGATCGGTGATGTTCGTAACCGCAACTTTTCCACCATTCCTGAGGGCACCATGGTTTCCGGTCGGGTGATCTACTTTTTCTCGGTTGATGGCGAAGAGACCAGGGATACCGTGGACATTAACCCGCAGCGTATTCCGGAAGACGTGTTGTACAACCAGACGTTCGAACTGCGGCTTTCTTATCACCGCACCCAGGTTCCGGAGCGGATCAGTACCGTCAACGAACTGGTGTTCAACACCCCCGGCGGGCAGATGTATACCGCCACTGACCAAGACTTTATCCTAATCAACAACACCCCTGCTATCGAAGTGGAGCGATACGTAGTGGAAGTGAACGAGATCTGCGGAACGATCCCTGAACTGGAACAAGAGTTGATCACCCTAGCTTTTCCGCGTTGCGGCGGACCGTTCACGGGCTCGGTCCGTTTCGAATATACCAACGGTACCGATTCCTTATTTCATGATTACGGACTTACGGATTTCGAGCGTTCCACGCGTTCGTTTTTTGCAACTTTTGCTCGAATCGACCTCGATTTTCTCGGCGACCTTCGCAAGGTAAAACTGCACATCAAAACGATACGGGGCGATGAGACGTATACCGTACAGGAAATAGATTTCGCGAACTATTTTGCTACGGAGATATCCGCTCCGACGATGTACGCGTTTGACGACCTGGAACTTGCCCGGCAGGACTTGGCGATCTCCGTCTGTGAGGAATGCAGCTTTGATTATGACGGTGAAAAACTGAACATTGTCTCCACCGATTCTTCGCCGGAAGAAGTCGACGACTGTGTTCCACAAGATGATTTTCTGAGAAGCGCCGCTGAAGACGGCGAGCACGTGAGTACCGTGCAGTTGTGCATCGACGCCACCGACATCGCCAATCCTCACCTCGTCTTTACGCTCAAGCACAGGGACGCGCCGGACCGTGATCAGCTGACGAACAGTTACCTGCACATCGCCGACGTGTACGCCGGTACGATGGCTTTACTGGACGAACCGATCAGCACAACCAGGGGAAGAACCAGCAGTTTCGAAATTCCCCTGCCCGCCGGGTACACCGGCGACCTTCAGATTTACCTATTGAACATCGGCACCTCCTCCACGATCGATGACATCGGCATCGCTTCCGGCGCTCCGTCTCCCACCCGGCGGCTTACGGCGGGCAGTTTTGTATTCACCTATGCTAACCCAGTGAACGAGATGTTGGAGTTACGCACTAACCTGCCGCTACCGGACAATTCTACGGTTTCCGTGATCTCCGCCGACGGCCGGCTGGTCAGTACTCAGCCCGTATACAACCGGTACGCTTCCCTCGACCTAGCCACGCAACCGGCGGGACTGTATTTCCTGACCGTAACCGATGGCAGCACGTTCCGGTGGATGGGTAAAGTAGTGAAGCGGTAGTATTTTCCGGCGGGGACGCAGGTGCGAGGAATTTTCTTTGGAACAGCAATGATTTCATATCGATGCTCCGCCCTTTAAAATTCTTTGGTCTGCACCTGCGGCCCCGCCCAAACCACGCTTAGTCCTAATATTGATCCAGCGAATTCATACTATTTCCCGAGTTGGTTGCCGCCTCGATAAGTAGATAAAGACCGCTCAGAAAAAGCACCTGTGCCACTGTGCTTACGAATTCGCTGATCAGATAAAAAATCTGCATGGAATCGATATTAAAATCTAAGATCCCCTGCAACACCAGCCCGTACTTAAATAAAATATTGGCCACTACCGACAAAACCATGAGGACCGACCCGGCCACCATCAGCGTGCTTCCCCGACCGGGTAATTTAAGTTTTGCTTTAAGGCTGATGAAGAAAGTAAAAACGGGAATGAGGAGCCATACCAATAAGGATAGCATGGTTTGTACATCGATCATGACAGGTGATTTGAAGTGCATAAAGAACCGTAAGATATGTCCGGTACGGGTTTAGCCGATCAGTGTTCTTAACGGTCAGGACGAGTTACGCCCATCGCAAGTAAGAATCGGTCCGCAAGTCTCCCCGTCTATAACTTTTCTCAGTTCATTCGGGATGCGCCTAAAGCCGGAGAAACCCTACCTTACGTCCGTGAAAATATTTGTTTTATTCGACATCGACGGCACCCTACTTTTTTCGGATAAAATCGACAGCCGGTGCTTTGCCGATAGCTATACCGCCATTTTTGGCCGGCCCTTCCCCACGATCGACTGGACACGCTTTGCCGAGGTGACCGACCACGTCATCTTTCGCACCGCCTTCCACGATCACTTCGGCCGCTATCCCACCCCCGCCGAACGGGTGACGTTCGAGAATCGATACCTGGACGCCCTAAACTTGGCCCGTGCCGCCAAACCAAACGATTTCCGCGAAGTACCGGGGGCCGTTGCGCTGTGGCACCGACTGAACGCCGACGACCGCTTCCTGACCGGCATCGCCACCGGTGGCTGGCAACGGCCCGCGGGCGTCAAACTCGCCCACATCGGCATATCCCCCAATCAGCCCTTCGCCGGGTACGCCAACGATAAGTTCAGCCGGGTCGACATCCTCAACGAGGCCATCGGGCTGGCCGGGGACCTACACGACGTTCAGCAAACGATTTATGTTGGCGACGCGGTCTGGGACATCGCTACCACCCGGAAAATGGGTTTACCGCTCATCGGCGTGCGCCGAAAAGGCGATCATGATACCCTGGCCCGGCTCGGAGCCAACCGTATTGTTACGGATTTTAACCCGCCCTCCGCATTTTTTAACCACCTGACGGAAATCGTCAAAAACAACTGAAAAAATGTTGTTTTGCCGGTTTTAAGTATACCGTAGGCTGGGTTGTGGGTACGCCCGTACACCACAAAAAAATAAGACACAAGACAAGTTAACAAAATTAAATTTCAGGCATACCGCAGTAACAATACCCAAACCATTAAATGTTCGGTAAAACCTTGTGCCGCATTAAAAATACCCCGACCTTTGCGGCGCGAACGGGAGATGCTTATATCCGACCATCTTTCCAGCATTGACCATGAACATTTTTTCTTCCCTAAATATTAATTACATGCGTTCCTCTCAACATATTCCCGCCGGCAACTCCTCCCGCATTACTCCTGCCCAGCGTCGTCTTTCCGCCGCGCTTACCGGCCCCGGCATGCGTAAGGATGCTCGCCGCAGCGCGATGCCGCCCGCCCGCAAGGCGGAGCTTTTCGTTGCCGTTACCGGTGGTCTGCTGATCATCAGTTTAATTGCCGGTCTGATGGCGATCTGATCCCGAAAATTTCAACTTACTATTTTAAGACAGCCTGTCTTCCGTGTTCGGAAGGCGGGTTGTTTGCTTTATCCAAAGCCGTCTCAGGTGATAGACGGCTCGGGGTGACAACCATTCTCTGCAACGACAAGATGCATCGTTAAGATATACTGCGAATTCCCGCACACGTTTTCTTGACCGGCGGGTGGCGCACGGCCGCAGCCCACCGGATCAACCGGTAGTCAGTGTCTCCGCAATGTCCGTTCGGGCGGCCTGCACGGCGGGTATCACCGCCGCCAGGAAACCGATGAACAGCGCGGCAAAAAACAACCAGCCCTCCTCGGCGAGGAATCGCCACGGGGAGAGCGTGTACCGGAAGTCGTCCTGAACGTTGGCGGCCAGCACGGAGAGGATGCCGTGACTGAGTAAAATACCCAGCAGGTAACCGATCACCGCTACCAGCAGCCCTTCCGTGATGATCAGTAGAAACAGCTTCGCCCGTCCCGCCCCCATCGTCCGCATCAGGGCCAGTTCGTAGCGGCGTTCGCGCAGGGATGAGAACAAAGCGATGAAGATGCTCAACGCCGAGACGATGGTGATGGCCAGCACCAGGATGCCGAAAATTCGCTGGCCGGAGTCGAACTGCCGGCGAACCTCACTGATCTCGTAGGCCGGGTTGGCGGCGAGCAGTTCCGTGTTCTCGTTGATGTTGCGGGGGAAGTTCAGCGCCTGAAAACTGCTGGCGTTTCGATACTTAACAAGCAGACTCGTGATCTCCTTTTCGGGATCTTCCTCCATCAGGGAAGCGGGGGCATGGTCGGCAGTGTGATCGTGTCCGGCGTGATCGTGTCCGGCGTAGTCGTCTCCTCCGGCGTCGGCGTGGTTTTCGTGGCTGTGCCAGTAGGTTTGGTTGGTCGTGAGTACGAGCTGATCCATCACCGTTGCACCGGGGGCCAGAATACCGACGACGGTGAAGTCATCGTCGTGCTCGATGTTGTTCTCGTCTCCCTCGTCGATGATGCCGTGGTTGGATTTGAACTTATCGCCCAGTTGAAGGCCGTTATTGCGGGCTACTTCCGCGCCGACAACCACCTCGAAGTCGTGCTGCCAAACGGCCCCCTGCGCCAGCTTTGCGTCGTACCATTCGAGAATTTTAGGGATCGTTCCCACGATGCGGTAGCCCCGGTAGCTGTCGCCGACCGACAGGGGTATTACGTCCGCTACGATTGGGTGCTTGGGGTTAAAAAACGCTTTCACCTGCTTCAGGGGTATGTTACCCGTGGCGTAACCGACGTGGTACATACTGTTGAGGGTAAGCTCCAGCGGGCTTCCCTTGGCACCGACCACGAGGTTAATACCCGCCAGGTTATTGTCGAACTGCTCATCGGCCTGCTCGCGCAGAGACAACAGCAGCGAGATCAGCCCGATGCTAAGGGCGAAGAGCAGTATACTCAGCAGGGCGTTGAGCGGCTTGAAGGTTAAGTTTTTCCAACTGAGCCAGAGGAGATTCATAGGCGGGTTTGTCGGGGGATGATGTCGGTCAGGCGGTTGTCGTGGGTGACGATGAGGAGGGTGGCGTTGGCGGCGGTGGCCTGGCGTTGCAGCAGCTCTACCACGCGGCAAGTATTTTCGTCGTCAAGGGCCGAGGTGGGCTCGTCGGCAAACAGCACGGCGGGCCGGTTGACCAGGGCGCGGGCGATGGCGGCGCGTTGCTGCTGACCGACGCTCAGCTTGCCCGGTAACGAACCGGCTTTACCGGCAAGGTCCAGTTCTTCAAGTAAAGCGGTGATTCGGTCCCGGTCGACGGATTTTCCCGCCAGGTGCTGAGTCAGTTCCAGGTTCTGCCCCACCGTGAGAGCGCGTATGAAGTGAGCCGTCTGAAAGATCATCCCGACGTTTTGGCCGCGGAAGTGATCGAGGGCCGTACCGGAGAGTCGGCCGATGTCCTGCCCGTTGATGCTGACCGAACCCGTGGCGGGCGCGCGCAGACCGGCCAGCAGTTGCAGCATTGTCGTCTTCCCGCTGCCGGACTTTCCGAGCAGCAGCCGCGTTTCGCCCGCCGCGCAGGTCAGTTCGGGAAACGAGAGGGTTTCTCCTCCGGGATATCGATAGCTCAGGTTGTTGGCGGTCAGCATGGTTTTCGTTGGGTGCCGGTAAGATACGGGTGCGTTTCGATAATCGTCCCCTTAAACGTTTGCCATTTAAAACGTTGAGCATAAAAATGACGCAGCCATTAGGTTTAAAAATTCAAAGGGCAAGCCGTAACCATGTACCTTTGCCTCACCAATCAAAACTACTCCACCACCTGCATCTTACTACCGGTAAGCTGCAACCTGCAACCAGATATGGACGTCAAACAAAACATCCTTGAAACCATCGGTAATACCCCCATGGTTCAGCTCAACAAAGTAACCGCCGGTCTGCCCTGTCGGGTCCTGATGAAGGTGGAAACTTTCAACCCCGGTCACAGCATCAAAGACCGCATGGGGCTGAAAATGGTCCAGGACGCCGAAGCCGACGGCCGCCTGAAACCCGGTGGCACCATCATCGAATGCACCTCCGGCAACACCGGCATGGGGCTGGCCCTGGCCGGCTGCGTGAAGGGCTACCGCTGCATCTTCACCACCTCCGACAAGCAGAGTAAGGAGAAATTCGACATCCTCCGCGCCATGGGTGCCGAGGTGATCGTATGCCCCACCAACGTGACGCCCGACGACCCCCGCAGTTACTACTCCGTCGCCGAGCGGCTCAGCAAGGAGATCCCCAACAGCTACTGGTTCAACCAGTACGACAACCTGAGCAACCGCCTGGCCCATTACGAAAGTACCGGCCCCGAAATCTGGCAACAGACCGATGGCCGGATCACCCATATGATCGTGGGGGTAGGCACGGGCGGCACCATCTCCGGCACCGGCAAATACCTCAAGGAACAGAACCCCGACGTCAAGGTCTGGGGGGTAGACACCTACGGCTCCGTCTTCAAGAAATACCACGAAACCGGGGAGTTCGACGAAAAGGAGATCTACCCCTACATCACCGAGGGCATCGGCGAAGACATCCTGCCCAAAAACGTCGATTTCGACATCATCGACCACTTCGAGAAAGTATCGGACAAGGACGGCGCCGTGATGGCCCGTCGCCTGGCCCGCGAAGAGGGCCTGCTGCTGGGTTACTCCGCCGGCAGCGCCGTGGCCGGTCTGCTGCAGATGAAGGAAGAGCTGAAGCCCGACGACCTCGTCGTCGTCGTCATCCACGACCACGGCAGCCGCTACGTCGGTAAGATCTACAACGACGAATGGATGCGCGAGCGCGGTTTCCTGGACCTCGATTTGCGCGTAAGCGACCTCATCGCCCAGAAGAAAGACGCCGCCTTCGCGGGCATCGAAAAGACCGCTACCGTACGCAAAGCCCTGAAGATGATGAAGGAGCACGCATTCAGCCAGATGCCCGTGGTAAAGGGCGAAGACGTGGTTGGTTCGATCATTGAGACCGACGTCCTTAACTACCTGCTGGCCAACCCGATGGAGCACTCGGAGAAATCCGTAGCGGAAATCATGCGCAAACCCTTCCCCGAAGTGGGAACGGACATGACGCTTTCCGAATTGGGTAAGCACATCACGAAGGAAAATCCGGCGGTGGTTACGGTGGACCGGAGTGGACGAAAGTACCTGGTGGCTCAGTACGATATTTTGCAGGCGATCTGATGGCTTGAATTTCTTGTTGAATTTGAAAAACCGTACGTGGCTGAAGGCTGCGTACGGTTCTTCAAATTCAATAATAAATTCAGACCCGCGAGGGGTCAATTATTCATCTTCGAGTTCCACTCCTTTGTAAATGGTTTCCATGGGGATGATTATCCCCAGGTTCAGCACTTCGACGTTTTGGTCGAGCCGGTAGTAATTTCCAATGCGCCAGAGACCGTTTTCTTCTCTGAAGAACGTTTTTACCAAAGCCTTCCGGCTATCGATGAGGATGTACTCTTTAAACGATTTTAAAGCCCTGTAAGCGGTGAATTTTACACCACGGCCTTTTTTCTCGGTGCCTTTGTAGAGTACTTCAATGAGCAGTTCAGGATTTAGAACGCGCTCTATTCCTCCTTGGTCAGCGTAGTTCTCCTCCCCGCACAGTGCGGTAGTATCAGGAAAATATTATTTATTGAGTCTTGATATGTGAACGGCGGTATCAGAATTGTAGACGGTACAATCCCCTTTACCCCGATCCAGTGCGGAGAAAGTGTTTCGCTGAGTCAGGTTGTGCGCACGCTTACCCCCCGCCATCATCTCGACCTGGCCATCATGAAACTTATACTTTAAGTCAGACCCGGCCAGCAGGTCAAAGTATTCTTGCTCAGTATAGTGCCGGCCAAGTTCTGGTGCTGCGTTCATGTACAACTAACGAATGGTTCGCTTAGTTATCCTTCACTCGCAAAACCGCAGGAAGGACCCCTTTCCCGTATCGAGGTTGAGCGCCGTCAGGTACCCCATCCCTTCCGCCTGTTGCGAGCACCCCGAATCAATACACACGTACCGATTAAAGACCATATCGCGAATACCCCTTTTCACCTCCAGCATCCTTGCAGGGCTATGACCGTGTACGATGACGCGGTCGCCGGGGAAGGTGGGGTTCAGCTTCATATCGTCGTACCAGTAGCGTATCCAGAGCATGGCGTGGGTATCCAGGAGGGGATCATGGTACCGAAAGTTGAACCCGGCGTGAACGAGCAGATAACCGGGGGTTTCGTGGTAATGGCCCAGCGTCATCATCCAGCGGACGACCCTCCGGTGGTAGCGGGCGGGAATTACGCCGGATTGCTCGCCCCGCTCCGCTTCGTCGAGCAACGTCTGTTCGTGGTTGCCGCGCAGACAGGTAAGGTTGTAGCCCTCTTCTTCGAGTTGCCAGATGTGCCGGATCACCCCGAGGCTGTCCGGGCCGCGATCAATGTAGTCTCCCAGTAGAAAAAGCTCGTCTTCCTTTTGCAGATCGATCGTCTTCAACAGGCGCTTAAACGTTTTCGGGCATCCGTGAAGATCAGAAACAGCGTAGCGGGGCATTGCGGTGATTTTTTTGTCGGAGGAATAAAACCTGACGGCAGGAAAAAGTTTGGGGGCGGGGCCGCAGGTGCAAAGTAAAGTTTAAAGCAGCACGTTGATCACCCCAACACATCCGTTCAAATGGCGGCCATGACTGGTTGATGCCACGAAGGTAACGCGGCTATCGACCTACTGAACCAAGGCGACGTATTTTTATCGGATTGCTCAAAAGGGTAATCCAAGCCATTACGGGTTTACCGATTTCGGTGAACGGCCGCTATTCCTAAAACAAGCAATCCGATCATCCAGACCCACCCCGGCTCACTCATGCGTTGGATTTGATCTTCCTCCAGATCGAGGTTGGGGTCGGCGCGGAGCGTTTCGGCTTGCTTGCGGCGTAGAGCCTCCTCCTGAGCTTCGTTCTCCACGACGAGGAATCCGGTAGTTGGCATCAGTAGCTCCGCGTGGAAGCTGCCGCGTACTTCCTCAAGCCAGGGGCGGTAGCCCGTGGCCCCGGTACGTTGGTGGGCGAGGTACTCCCCCCGTAAAGCAAGGCCGGAGGACCAGGTGTTGGCGGGTAGTTCCGTGTAATCAATATCCGCGGAGGCCGGGTTGGTGAGTAGCACGGGGCCGGGAGTAGCGGGCAAATAAAATAAAGGGCTTTCGGCATTAGGGTAAGCCAGTACCGGGCTGGGTGCCGCCAGGCCAACGGATTTCTCCAGGTGGCGTTCCGGGTGGTCGGTCAGCAGGTGGAGGCTCAGGGTACCGTCGATCTCCAGGTAGTAAAAATCGTCGCCTTCGGGCAGGGCGGCGGTGTAGGCGGAGAAATCACTCGTGAAGACGGGCAGTACGGCTTCGTTGAGGGCAAGGACGACCTGGTAATCGGTATCGGACGGGTAGGCCAGCTGATGGTTGAGAATGTTCTCGACGGCGCGTTGGGCGAAGAAGCCGCCCGGGGGCATACCCTGCAGCTCCGCCCACCAGTCTTGGTCGTAATCGACGGTCACGGGGTAGGTGCCGGCCAGGGTGATGCGGGGCGCGGGGCTACCGGCCGGGAGCGTGGAAGCGAAGGCCCCGATGCGGGCAACGAGGGCTTCCTCGGTAGCCGGGCTTTGCCGGGAAGCATCGACCACAAAATGGACGCCTAACTTTCTTTGCACCTGCGCCAGCGCCGTCTTATCCGCTTCCGGAATATAGATCGTATTCCCATCCGGGCTTTCTATCTCTCCTGAAACCGGGTGTTCCCCTACCCTGCCCAGCGCCAGTTCGCGCCCGTCAAATGGCAGCGTGAGCGGCTCCTTGTGCAGAAAACGGATGCCCGTGCGCCGCGTCTCACCCGCCGCAAAGGGAAAGACGTTGAAGGCCACCCGGTTGGCCGTGACGTAGCGCAGGAAACCGGGGTCGCGGTTGGTATTCACGATGTTGTTGTACACCCAGGTCGCAGCCCGCTTTTCGGCCAGAATGCCGTACTCCTTACGGTCCTCGACGTAGAGGTAATAATCGGCGATGAAGACACCCGGCGGCAGCTCGAATTCCGTGCGGTATTCCCCCCGGCCAAAGCGGGCGGTATCACGGGTCAGCTCCAGATCGACCCAACTGCTCCACGCTTCCTGCTTGGGGTCCCATTCGGTTTGTACGGTAGTCTTGGTGAGGGCAACGTCGTTGTTGTTCTGACGGCGGAATCGGCCAGTTTCAAAACCGGATTCTCCCTGAAAGATCCTTTGCAGATCGTTCATTTTAGCGTCGGATAGCGTCAGGTTGTCCAGCACCAGCCAGCGGTAATAGCTGGACAGATAAGGCGTGCCGGAGCCAAAGCCGAAGTCGTTGCGGCGGCCCTTGTGTGTATCGATGGTGGCGAGCACCCGGTCCAGCGCGGCGGGGCGAATCGAAGCGGCAAATGTTTCAGCGGGTGCCTCACCCGGTGCGTAGACGTACTTGAGGGCACTGGCCAGCGTGGTCTTGTCCCGAAGATAAATATTGGTGATGACGAGCGGGATCATCAGGAAGGCGATTGCCCCCAGCACCCCCAGGAACATGGATTTGAAATGTTGTTTCAGGTAACGATAGTCGTCGAGGATGGCATTCGCCTGCACGGGCAGCAACGCCAGCGGGGTGAGCATCAAAAACCCACCCCCGAAGGCCAGAATGGCTCCGACGGAAAGTGGCAGAAAGGGTAAAAAAACGATGAAAAAATAGAGGATATAAGTCCCCAGCACCGACCGGCCCAGGAAAAGGAAGAGCCGATAGAGCTTGTTCTCGTAAGCCGGCAGGCAGAGCAGAAGCCCGTTCAGCATGGCCAGGAGATACCACGTCGGGTGAGTGAATTTGCCGAAAATATTGTCCATGCTCTGGTTGAGCGCAAGCCCGGCCAGCGGCGCGGCGATGGCCAGGGGGATAAGCCAGAACAAGCGGTAGTCGTCGGAAATTGGATCCCGGCGGCGGACAAGCAGATAGATGCCCCGAACGAGGAAGAAGAGAAAAACGACGGTCACCCCGGCAATCAAGATCGCCATGAAGTGGTCGAAAAACGGACCAAAGCTGACCATCCCGAACATGGGAACACAAAGCGTAACGATGCCGAATACGCCCAGGGGCACCAGTACGGCCACCAGGAAATTTTTCCAGACCGCCCGGTCAGCCTCTGGCCCCGATGCGAGGTGCACGCCGGTCAGGAGACCATAGCCCAGCGTAGGCATCGAGAAAGTGATCAGGTACATTATCAGGTCTTCACCGCCCAGCCAGCGGGGGACGTCCCACGGCACCAGTGATTCCATCGTCCACATGCCGTAATAGAGGTAACAGAATCCCGCCATGGCAACGCCCACGAGAACCGGCGCGTTCACCCGTTTTCTGACGGTATCCAGGAAAACGGCCGTGGCGAACACGCCCGCAACGAACAGACCGGTGATGATACCGAACTGAAGCCACGCCGAATGGGCCTCCGGCTTCAGCAACGACTCGATCAGGGTGTACTGCCGGTAAGCAAGCCAGGAGAAGATCAGCATTGGGAGGGTGTTGACGAGGAATAGCCAGCGGGGGTTGGTGAGGGTGTTCATGGGGTTGAGGGTTAAGGGTCGGAAGTTAAATTTTGGAGGTCAGGTGGGTGGAAGGACTAATTACTTTGCGTCGGTTCTGAAACTCATCGTTGCGTTGCTTGGAAAGGAAAGCCTTTCTCGGCCACCTGCTTTTTAAGCAGGTGATCGGCAAGCAGCCCGGTGCCAACCAGCACGAACAGGTAAACGAAAGCGCCCTGCCCTTCATGCCAGACACCAGAGCTGATGCCGCGCGGCGCGTCGCCGGTGAGCAGAATGGTCAGGATGCGGGATGAATTAGCGACAATGGTAACGGGCCATGCGAACACCAGGGCCAGCGGGATCGCCCACCAGCGTACGAAGCGCCGCAACAACAAATAAGCCAATAACAAAAAGGTGATGAGCAGGAAATTGAAACCGGCGCAGGAGGCATCGATGGCCACGTTGAGAAGCGGGTGATGGTAGCCCATTTCAGGATGCCACACACTCGCGCTGCCGGAAAAAAAACCAACGGCGGTATCGGTCGGCGCCAGCAGAAAGCGCAAGGTCTCCGCGTCTGCGGTGCGGTGCCACCACTTGCCGAGACAGAAGATCAGGACTACGGTCAGATATTTGGGCATGGCAGATGGCTAGCGGGTTAATTTCTTGATGCAAAGATAGGAAATCACATAGACCTTTGAAAAACAAAGTGATAATTTGCCGTTGGTCGGGTAGAATTCGTGATTGGTCGGTTAGTATCCGCTCTGAAAAGGCGCGCCTCAACCCACACGCTTATTTTCCGGTTCCCCGTTCACCATGCTTCCCGAAAACCCTTTTAAAATACCTTTGCGGCACATCGATCGGCTCCCCCTTAGCCAACAGGCCTACGGGCGGTGGTTTTCTTTGTTTTTTGCTGCTCTTTTCCTAGGCGTAGCCTTTATATTAGTTTCTATCGTTGATAACCCCGACAACCCGCTGCGCTGGCTGGTTGTTTTCCCTTTCCTGCTCCTGTCTTTTGCATTTCTTTATCAGGGGCTATTTTGCACCACGCGTCCTTCAACACCCCTTATCTACGATGCCCCCCGGGTTTGGCAAAAGCGGCTTCAACAACTGTATACCTTAATCGCTTTAAGCGTGGTGATTTTCGTGTTTGGAGTGCTGCACATAGCAAATAATCCGGACGCACCGGCAAATGATCTGTTCAAATGGGGGATGATTACGGCGGTTTTCACCCTTTTTTACGTTTATTGCTATTATTACTATACCAAAAGACTGCGGGCGGCCGGATTATCCGGTAAAAGCTGGTTGACGGTTTCCGGGGGGCTACCGGTTACCAAGGGACAATCCGTTGCGGTTGTCCTGCACTGCGCCGGATTACCCGCAATGACGTCGGATTTTACCGCCACCTTGCGCAATCTGCGGGAATATTGGGTGTATAAATCTGACGTCGATGATGCTGCAACCGCCGGACAACGAACGGAAGTTATTACCGAGCAAAAACAGTCCGTCCCGGTCACATCGGAAGAAACGAGCTTTTCGATCCAGATCCCTCCGGACGGATCACGGACTATGATTACACCACCCCTACCTTTTGGGAATTGGAGGTCCGGGACAAAAAATCGGGCTACTACGCGCGCTTCTTTTTGGAGGTAAAATAATTTGGGCGCGGCCGCAGGTGCAAGGAAGGAAATTTCACCGGTTTTTCGTTTCAACGATCTACTTTCACCCAACCGGCCATTAAACGCTGACCACCACCTTACCCACCGTCATCCCGCCCTGGAAGGCCCGCACGGCCCCAGCCATATCCGCAAACTCGAATTTGGCCCCGACGTTTGGCTTCCCCACGTCCAGACCGGCGATTTCGCCGAGGATCCCGTGCATCAGTTCCGCACGTTCGTAGAGCCAGATCAGGTTAAAGCCCATGACGGATTTGTTGAGTTCGGGCAGCCGCTGGGGGTCTGTTTTCGGGCGGGTCAGGTACTGCCAGAGCAGGCGCGGATAGTTGGGCCGATTGCCGACGCTGGCGTAGCGGGCCGCGCCGTAAATAACGTGGCGCCCCATCGGAGCCAGACGGGCAAAACCGTCGGCAAAAATGCTACCGCCGATACATTCCATTACGAGATGAAGCTCACGGGGCCCGAGAGCGCGGTCGAGGTCGGCGGCGAAGGTTCGCTTATTCCGCACGATCCAGTCATCGTACTTCTCCCGGCGGAGATAATTGATCTTATCGGGTGTGCCGATGGTTCCGATGGTGTAAGCACCCAGGGCCCGGGCGATGCGTCCGGCGAAGGTTCCTACGCCGCCCGCCGCGGAATGGATCAGGACGTTCTGGCCCGCACTTAACCCACCAAGGCGCACCAGGCCGTAGTAAGCCGTCAGCGCCTGCACGGGGTACCCCGATCCTTCAGCGAACGACCAGTTGTCGGGTAGCGGCAGCACGTAGCGGGCATCGCTGTTCAGGGCGGAGGTGTAGGCTCCGAAGCGGGTTACCCCCATAACCCGTTGGCCAACGCTCAGGGTATCGACGCCCTTTCCTACCGCCGTTACGGTTCCGGCGTACTCCAGGCCGGGCGTAAAAGTACCTTCCGGCGTAGCACCGTACAGGCCCCAGATGGCGAAGACGTCGGCAAAGTTGAGGCCGATGGCGGCAACGGCAATGGTTACTTCCCCGGCGGCGGGTGATGGTAGCTCGTGGCTGACCAGTTTGAGGTTCGCCAGGCTACCGGCTTTCAGTTGGTAGGATCGGGTTTGCATTGGCGGGGCATTTTGTCGGTCCAAGGTACGCAGAGATTAGAAGGCAGTAATCAGCGTTCAGAGGACAGATATCGCGGTTGTAGGTCAGGGACAGGGTTCATTTCACTCCCCGC
>Ga0209185_1000384_pt1 | contig 54316 bp, 54 predicted proteins | sample SidtaG_2_FD_187425 | JGI IMG/M metagenome (GOLD analysis project Ga0209185, IMG submission 187425) | Marine algal microbial communities from Sidmouth, United Kingdom - Sidmouth_Asex2 metaG (SPAdes) (version 2) | ecosystem: Host-associated > Algae > Red algae > Unclassified | place: Sidmouth... | reverse complement strand
GACTTTGGCCTTGATTAGCGCTGAGACTGACGCAGAAGACGAAGCGCCTTAAGGTCATCCACATCAGTGAGCGTGCGGAGAATTCCAAACGCGCCGTCCGTGCGATCCGCGACATCCGATAATGTCTCTGCGTGAGACCAGCGAACGCCGTTGAAAAACCCGCGCGGTAGCGGACCATTCGCGCCCATTAACCAAAAGCCGCCATCACTGGCCGGACCGAACACATGTTTGTGCGATTTAAGCGCACGAAAGGCACTCGCAATATCTGCCGCTTTGACCTGCGGGCAATCTGTGCCGATTGTCAGAGTTGGACCTTTGCGGGAGAATAGCGCTTCCAATTTTGGTGTTAGCGACCCCGAAACTTGCGGGATTTGGGGGACCCCTTCCCATTCGGGAACGCGGCCCAACAGGCTCGGCGGCGTCACCGCTAAAACCGTATCCCAACGCGGGTCCCGCACTTGGCGGAGCACCTGCCCCATCAGCGCGCGGTAAATCCGCTTTGCGTGGACCGGACCGATATCAGCGGCGAGACGCGTCTTCGCCCGCCCCATAATCGGAGCTTTCGCCACAACATATAATACGGGCCGCATCAGGTATATCTCCGCACCAAGTCGGCGGCATGTTCCCCGCGGCGATAGGCTTTCAGTAGTTTGTAGTTCCGCCAACCGCGAGTCCAAACACCTTGGCGCAAATGATCTGAAATATCCGTGTTCAACGCGCTGGGAAGTTTTCGCAAGGCCCGGCGTCCATATTTCGATTTGATACGGTCAATAATATCGACATCTTCGAACAGCGGTTTATCCGAATCATACCCGCCCAGCGCCTCATACATTTCGCGAGGGATCAGCAGACCTTGATCGCCGTAAGGTAAACGCCACGCCCAGCCCCTAAGCCAGACAATGAAGCGAAGCCAGCGCACACCCTTGCCTGTCGCATTGGGTCGAAAGCGAAAAAACCAAGCCGTCTCGGGACTTTGCAAAGCTGTCTCAACAATAGCCTGCCAACCGGGTTCGAGCTTACAATCCGCATGTAAAAACAAATACGCGCTAACGGTCTCCACCGTCCCGGCGAGCTCTGCGCCGCGCGCCATTTGCGCCCCGCGTCCCGCAAGACCACGCGCAATAACGGCTCCGGCCTCCACAGCCTGAGAGAGCGTTTCATCGCCCGACCCGCCATCACTGATAACCAAACGAACATCGTTTAGATCCGGCAACACTAAAGGCAAATATGCCTGCGCATTGAGGGTGGGTATAATCACAGCCAACATTAACGCCGTCTGCCGTCTCAATAGGGACAATGCCACAAAAAAGCCCAGCTGCAGAGCAACTGGGCTTCAAAACTTCGTGTGCTGTAAAGCTTAGTTCGTTGGCTCTGCAACAACTTCATTTATTGAACCCAGTTCAGCTTCAGTCATCGCTGCAAGCTCAGCTTCCAGCTCGGCGCGCGTTTTCTTACGTGGTTTTGCTTCGAGGAAGATACGGCAATATGTGCCGGACAGTTCGTTCGAAAATGAACCATTACCTGAACAAGACATCACGCCGAGGCTCTGTCCGTCATAGGCTTGGGTTGAGAAATCGGCACCGCGGATCGGGGCCATACAAACGTTAGCACCTTCGACTTTACCGAGGAAGCCACCTTCATACTGACAAGAGGCTGCGCTAGTAACAACGCCTTCAGTTGACGGCGCTTTTGCAGCGGCTGCTGCGGCGGCGTCTGCATCTGACAATTGGGCAAATGCTGATGTTGATGATGCAATAACCAGTGCAAGTGTTGCGCCGGCGACTTTAAGTTTGGACATGGAATGCTCCTTAATAAATCTTTAAAGGCCTTTAGCAGACCTCTATCCACCTGATAAACCCTACATGTGCGTTTTTTTGCACATGCTGTGCCATCTCTAACTTTTAACCCAAATGCGGCCTTATTATGCCCGATTTCACATTTGAAACCAAAGCCGGCGCACATCAGGGCCGAAACATCTGCGGGGTGGATGAGGCAGGACGCGGACCCCTTGCAGGACCCGTAATTGCGGCTGCCGTCATCTTGTCCCCGGATAACATTCCGGAAGGCCTGAATGACAGTAAGGCCCTTTCCCATTCAGCCCGTGAACGTCTCCTGAATATCCTCGTCCAAAACGCGAAAATTGGCATTGGCATATCCGAACCAGGGGAAATTGACCGCATCAATATATTATGGGCGTCGATGATTGCCATGCGCCGGGCAGTAGAAAGCTTAAATATTTCAGTGGATTACGCTCTAATTGACGGCAACCGCGTGCCGTCCGGCTTACCTTGCGATGCTCACGCAATTGTGAAGGGAGACGCAAAGAGTCTTTCCATTGCGGCGGCGTCTATCGCCGCGAAAGTCACGCGGGACCGCATCATGGCAGAAGCTGATTCTCGATTCCCGGGCTATGGCTGGGCGGGGCATAAAGGCTACCCGACTAAGGCACATCGCGCTGCGGTTGAGACACTGGGACGAAGCCCAGCCCATCGGTGGACTTTTGGTAAAAAACCGTAGCGCGGCGTCTATTCTTCATAATCGCTAAGGCCCCGCTCTCGTGACAAATATCCCTCCGTGCGCATTTCCATCAATCGGCTGACTGTCCGTTCGAACTCAAATGCGCCGTCCCCTTTTTCATATAAATCAGCCGGATCGACTGCGGCGCTCATGACTAATTTGGTGCGGGTTTCATATAATGCATCAATTAACGTGACGAAACGCTTGGCCGCATTTCGCATATGAACGCCCATTTCCGGGACGTTTTCTATGATAACGGTATGAAAGGCCTTGGCAATTTCCAGATATTCGGCGGGGCTGCGATTGGTTTCGCAAAGGGTGGCAAAATCGCTCAATAACACGCCGCGCGCCGTTTTTGGGAAATTCAGCTTTCGCCCTTGGACCGTGAGTTCTGTCATAACAGGCGTACCGCTGCGGGTAAGACGGTCCCAGGCGGCCGAAATGGCAGCGTCTGCGTCAGGGCCTAAGGGCGTATAATAGACAGGTGCCGCCGTCAGAGCGCGTAAACGGTGATCAACATCCCCTTCAAAGGCATGAATAATAAAGTGCTCCGGCATCATTTTGATGAAAGGCATAAATAATCCGCGGTTCAAGCCGTTCTCATAAAGCGTCTCCGGTGAGCGGTTGGATGTCGCGATGACGACAACGCCCTCATTCACCCAGAGCGCTTCGAAAAGCCGTGATAAGATCATGGCGTCCGTAATATCTGTGACGTGAAACTCATCAAAGCAGAGCAGTTTGGCTTCACTGGCGATAGCGCGGGCCACAGGCGCGATGGGGTCATCTCTTGCCCCGCGCACATGATGGGGGCTCGCGCGGCGACCATCCTTGTCCAATTTCCGCCACGCATTGATGCGCGCGTGAACATCTAACATAAAGGCGTGGAAATGGGTGCGGGCTTTTGGCGTAAAGTCAGCGGTCTCATAGAACCAATCCATCAACATGGATTTGCCGCGCCCGACCCCGCCGAACATATAGAGTCCGCGAGGGACCGTTTCTCGACTGCCAAAGAATCGTCCCAGCAGTCCGCCGGACGCCGGTTCATACTCAGAAAGGGCCGTCAGACGCGAATCGAGCGCTCGGGCGGCGTCCAATTGTTGGGCATCGCGCACAAGCACCCCGTCAGAGATGCGTTGTTCCAAGCGTGTTTGAATCGGTCCCATACGCCTGCGCCTTAGATCGATAGCAATATTATGGCGAGGCCCAAAACCCCGAAACTGAGCGTCACAAGGCCGTAAAATAGGGGTTTGTTGCGAATGGGTGCAGGTTCCATATATCGGCCTTTGGCGGAGCGGCCCTCTTCCGTCAACGCGCGAGGCGGGAAACGCGGCGAATATTTACAACTGATGAAAATAGTGTTCATGAGCTGTTAATCTAGTATTACGCTACAGTAACCTTTAAAGGGCTGAACAGGCGGACGAACCGCATGCCTTTAATTCGAGTGTCTGGAGGGACAATTATCATGGACTACATTAATCAATTCATTGCTAGCGGAAGCTGGAAATCATGGATAGGCGCTTTAGCCGTTCTCATCATAGGCGTAATTGTAGCCTACATTCTTCGCGCTATTGTTAGCGGCGCCATTAATCGCACAGGTCTTGGCAAACGCGCCAAAACAACCGGTGGCAACATTGGTAAAGCGATGGGGAAAGCTGTTTTCTGGCTCGCCATTCTCTATACATTATTCCTGACAGCGTCCCGCGTCGGCATGGGCAGCTACTTTGCTCCCGTTGAAAATCTCTTCAACGACATCAGCGGCGTCGTTCCAAACCTAATCGGTGCCGGATTTATCGGTTTTATCGGTTTCATTATTGCAAAAGTTGCCGGCACAGCCGTCATGTCTGTTGCTGAAGCCGCGCAAGTCGACTCACTGGCAGCACGTTCAGGTCTGACATCAGCGACAGGTTCATCAGGTTCGATTTCGAAGCTGCTAGGAACAGTCGTATTCGTCCTTATCATCGTTCCGGTTGCGATTGCCGTTCTTGAAAAATTGAACATGCAATCAGTCTCCTTGCCACTGTCGGGCATGTTGAACGGCTTCATCAGCTTTCTTCCTGCACTGGTTGCAGCGGCTATTCTTCTCGCCGCAACAATCTTCATTGGTAAGTTTGTTTCGACATTCATCCGAAACCTGTTGGCAGGCCTTGGTTTTGACAGGTCAGTCAACGCCGTCATGTCGCTTGACGATGGCGAAGGATTGAAAACAGCGCCGTCTAAAGCTGCGGGTTATGTCGCATTCTTGATTATCCTCGTCATCGGTGTCTCCGCTGCGGTTGATATTCTTGGTAACGACAGCCTTACAAGTGCCTTTGGTACAGTCCAAACATTTGGTGGTAGCTTGCTTCGCGCAGCCATTCTGATTGGTATAGGTGTCTTCCTTGCAAACTTTATGGGCCGTTTCCTGAGCACCATCATGAACGCCAAGCTGGCATCCTTTGTGAAATATTTCGCAATGGTCTTGTTTGTCTTCTTGGGTCTCTCAAGTCTTGATCCTGAAGGTCAGATCGTTCCTAGAGCGTTTACGGCATTCGTATTCGCTGCCTCAGTTGCCGCCGCTCTCGCTTTCGGCCTGGGTGGACGTGATTGGGCAAAAGCTGTCTTGAACAAGATGGCTCCGCCAGCGAACATGAGCAGTGCGACAAAGAAAGTCGCGCCAAAGCGTCCTATTGTAAAGAAGTAGACCCTTCTGAATAAATTTTGAGAAAGCCGCTTCATTTGAAGCGGCTTTTTTTATGCGCATTATTATATCTAGGTGTTCGGCCTCAATCACTTGGACTCTGGCCGGACACGTTTTAAACGAGTGCCGTGCATATTGTCGAAGAACTCATTGCTGAACGCGCGCCGCGGCTGATTGCAAATCCTCGCTTGTTCAAGGCCGTCCGTCCGACGCTCTACCGCATATTGGCCTATGATGCGGCTGTGTTTGTCGCAGACACGGTCCGCCCGCTTTCGGGGCAAGACGCCTTTTCGCGCGTGGCCGAGCATATCAATCCGCGAACAGCGGTCACAGGTCTCTCCAACCTTCCTAAAACGGGGCGATGCGTGATCATCGCAAACCATCCAACAGGGATGGCTGATGGTCTGGCCGTATTTCAAGCCATTCGCGAACGCCGTCCGGATCATCTGTTCCTCGCCAATGCGGATGCCTTGCGCGTAATCCCCAAAGGCGAAGACATCATCATTCCGGTGGAATGGGTAAAATCCAAACGCAATCACTCCAAAGCGCGGGACACATTGCTCGCTGTCAAAACCGCACTGGAAAACGAACGCTGTGTCGTGATTTTTCCATCAGGCGCCTTAGCGCAATTGAGCTGGCGCGGATTGGTGGACCGACCTTGGCAAAGCAGCGCGGCGATGCTGGCCCGCAAATATAAAGCGCCCGTTATCCCGCTGAAAATCAAAGCCCGAAACTCAACCCTCTACTATCTCTTCGCGAAATTGAGCGCAGAGCTGCGGGACATCACCTTGTTTCACGAGCTTCTCAATAAGAAGGGGCAGCTTTTCCGCATGACGTTTGGCGAGCCCATCGCCCCGGAAACCATTTCAAAAAACGCGGATGAAGCGACTGCAAATATCCGCCAAACTGTCGAACAGCTTTAAGGCCGCATCGCTTTTTCAAGCTCCGGCCGGTCTTCGGCGCTGCGCAAATATTTCGGCTCCACACGTTTGCCCGCGGCTTGCTCAAAGGCGTATCCGTAAGACAGCACCTCCGCATCTTGGCCTTTGCTTGCCATGATGGAAAACCCGATGGGCACGCCGTGGACGTCGCCCATCGGGACGGTGATATGCGGATAGCCTGCGACAGCCGCATAACTCCCCGCCCCCGCCCATGATGGCCAGACATCGCCGTTAACAGGATCAACACGAGATGCGACGGGGCCGGAAGGGCTAACAAGCATTTCGACATCATATTCACGAAGCATTTTATCAATGCCGTCCACACCCGTTCCGCGCTGAACATCAGCCTTGGCGGTTATATATGCCTCTTCCGAGAGTGAGCCTTTTGATTGGGCAAGCTCCATAATGTCTTGATCAAAAACGCTAGTTTCGCGAGGTTCATTTGCGTTAAAAGCAATGAGTTGCTCAAGCGACCGCGGCTGTACCGTTGACGGCGTATCTGCGAGATACTCATCCAGCGTGGCCTTGAATTCATAGAGCAAAACATCATACGATTTTTGACCGTAATTTTCGACATCTCGTGTAAATTCTTCAATTTCGACAAGGACAGCACCAGCGTTTTCTATCGCTTTTAAACTGTCATTAAATCTAGCTATGATGTCATCATTGGACCCTTCAGCGAAGCGCATCACGCCGACACGTTTGCCCTTCAGACTCGCTGCGTCAAATGCCGCTGCGTAATCAATGTCTTGATTGTCCATGGCGTCCAACATCATCGCCGCGCCGCGCACGGTTTTCGTCATGGGTCCGGCTGTGTCTTGGGTCGAACTAATGGGCACGATATATTGCTGACTGATCAAGCCTACCGTGGGTTTAAACCCGACAATGCCGTTCACGTTGGACGGGCAGATGATAGAGCCATTGGTTTCCGTCCCGACCGCGCCTGCTGTTAAGGACGCCGAGACCGCAGCGCCTGAACCGGAAGAGCTCCCGCACGGGCTGCGGTCCAGCATATGCGGATTGCGAACCTGACCCCCCAAAGCGGACCAACCGGAGACGCTCTCGTTTGATCTGAAATTTGCCCATTGAGAGAGATTGGTTTTCCCCAAAATTACCGCACCTTGCGCACGTAATCCCGCAGCCAAGGGGCTGTCACGCTCTGTAATATTATCCTTCAACGCATAGGAACCTGCCGTCGTCGCAATCGGGTCGAGCGTTTCGATATTGTCTTTGAAGAGAATCGGAATACCGTCGAGCGGGCCGAGGGTATCGCTGTTTTTGCGGCGCGCATCTGAGGCTTTGGCTTGCGCCATCGCATCCGGGTTGAGCGCGAGGACAGATTGAAGATGCGGACCCGCACGGTCGATGATTTCAATTCTGTCGAGATAGGCTTGCGTCAATTCTGCGGAGGACAGCTCACCTGCCGCAAGGGCGTCGGAAAGTTCAGGTAGGGTTTTCGAGGTCCAGCCTTTGGCGGCAAACTCGGCGTCGACGATATTGGCATATTCGGAGACTGATGGGCCAAAGGGTTGGATGTCGGGCGCAGGTGCCTGCTCGGCAGTGCAAGCGGTTAGCGCGAGTGCGGCGGTGGTAAGTAAATGAATACGCATGAGATCACCCGGAATGTTTAGGCTTCAGCGTTTCGGATTATGGCGGAGCCGTCAAGGTTTTGGGCAGGATTAGCGGCTGCTTCGCAGCGAGCGTGCAGAACAGCCCTATTTTCTAATTGGGACCGCGTCGTCTGACTGCCGTCAGACTTTAGCGGCGAAAGAGCCCAGAGCTCTCTTCTCGGTCCCCCGGACCGAAAAGTTTGGCGAAGCCAAACCGAGCGCTAGGCTCTTTCGACCATCATCTTCTTCACTTCTGCAATCGCTTTGGCCGGATTTAGGCCCTTTGGACAAACGTTGGCGCAATTCATGATCGTGTGACAGCGGTAAAGCTTGAACGGGTCTTCGAGATTATCAAGGCGTTCAGTCGTCGCATCATCGCGGCTGTCCACCAACCAACGGTAAGCTTGAAGCAAAGCGGCCGGTCCCAAATACCGGTCACCATTCCACCAATAGGATGGACAAGATGTCGAGCAAGACGCGCAGAGGATACACTCGTAATAGCCATCCAGCTTATCGCGTTCCTCAACTGTTTGCGTGATTTCAACTTCGGGCAGAGGCGTGCTGGTGTGGAGCCACGGCTCAATCGAGGCATATTGCTTATAGAAATTGGATAGGTCGGGCACGAGATCGCGGACCACAGGTAAATGCGGCAGGGGCGATATCGTAATCGTGCCGCCTTTGACCTCATCAATACCTTTGGTGCAGGCCAGCGTGTTTCGTCCGCCAATATTCATTGCGCAGGATCCACAAACGCCTTCACGGCAAGAGCGGCGGAAAGCGAGTGTCGGGTCAATCTCGTTCTTGATTTTGAACAGAGCGTCCAACACCATCGGACCGCATTCGTCCAAATCAATCTGATAAGTATCCCAATAGGGATTGCCGCCATCCGTAGGGTCATAGCGGTAGATTTTGAACGTCTTTAAGCGCGTACCACCGGATTTCGACTCCCAAGTCTTGCCCTTGCGGACTTTGGAATTTTTGGGAAGGGTAAGCTGGACCATTTGTATGAATATCCGTGTGTGAATTTATAAAAGCGATATAGACCTAAATACGCGGCAACCCAAGGAGTTTCCCGCGCGACAAATGGCGCGGACCAGCAGACATCCCGCCGGCCCGCAATGATATCGCTTAGCCCTCGGCGGCGGCTGTTTTCCCGGCGCCATACCAATCCACATCACGGGTCAGATACATGGTCGCGGCAATCGCCGTGAAACTGGCTAATGCGCCAACCATCAGGGCGAAGTCTTCCATCCGCATCAACACGAATAGCAAGCCGTAGACAATGGCGAACACGCTGCCCGCTTTCCAGATATATGACCGACCACCGAACACCGCGCCTGCATAGCCTGCGGTTATAAAAATCGTTAGCAGCGCTGCGATTGCAAAGGCCGGAACAAATCCAATCCGTTCAGCAAAAGCCAGAAGCAGCAGGTAGAATATAGCCTGAGCCAAGCCAATCAAAATATATTGGGCGGGATGGACAGGCGTGCCGACAATAATTTCAAATAGGAAATAAGCGAGGAACACTAAGCCAATAAATAGGACTGAGTATTTCAATGCCCGATTGACTGTCTGATACGGGTTATCCGTGTTGACGAATTTTACCCGCACCATATTGGATGTGAGGCCGCGCATGACATCTTCCGCACGGCCCTGCCCGCGAATACCACGGGACAGGTAAGGCATGGACCAACTGGCCGAAAATCCATCTTCCGTGATCTCGCGCTCGGTCGGGGTGAACTCACCCTGAAACCCGGGGTCCGGCCAATTAGATGTCAGACTAACTTGCGTCGATCTTGCGAAAGGCGGGATAGAAAGGCTTTGCGCGCCGGATAAATGCAAATTTGCCGAGACAGACACCTCCCCGTTTTGTGTAAAAAACGGAACAGCCGACACGGAAAGCCATTGGCCAAATCTCGGTAGTCCTTGGTGCTCTCGGGCTGGAATTGCTGCTTTAGCGATAACACGAATACCTTCCGAATTCTGGCCGTAAACTGGCGCCACGCGCGAGCGCGAATGGCCCTGTTCAACGGCCGGCTCGAACTGGGCCAGCTGACCATTCGGACCGCGGAGTTTGATGTCTTGTTTCAAGCCGCGCACATCGGAGATGGAAATCAAAAATCTTGCATCTTGGCGATTGAGGGTCACGCCCGCTTTTTCCAATTGGCCCAAAGGATCTTTAAAGTTTGCGCTTAACACGCCAGACGCGGAATAGACCGGGACCTTATATAGAGACTGCGTTTTTGTTTCGACGTCCACAGATTTGAACGCCGCCTCCCCGCTATCAGGATAAAGAATATAATGTCCCGTCTGAATCGTCCCATCAGAAAGATCGGTTTCATAGGGAATGGAAAGAATGGGGCCGATGACGGTTTGTTGGCCGCCGTAACGTTGGCTGACTTTACGCGTGACTTCATCTGCGGCGGTTGAGCGTTCATAGCTAATCGCGCCAATAAACATCGCCGGTATCGCCATGAGCAAGACAAGCCCGCAAATCAGAATGAGTTTTAAACCTGCCGACCGGCGTACGCCCGGCAAGGATGTGGAACGAATGGGATTAGGGGTCATGACGGTCTCTCAATGAATTGAAAGACGTCGATGGAGATAGATTGCGTCAGGAGTTAGCAGGGTTTCGGGCCGTATTCGGGCTATTTAGCGGCGTTATTCTGCAGCGGCCAAAAGTTGAGTTTGAAAGTCCGGCACCATGACTTCGTAGTTTGAAACAGAAGGCCTCGGCGTCGCAGTTTCCGTGAAGAGAAATTCCAACTCTTCGGATTTACAGTTCAACACATCAGAAACGTCAGATAGAATTTTTCGGCGGGTTATCATATTCGCAGCGCTTGCGGCGCGCAGGCCCGACATCACGAAGTCTGCCTCAGCAGGTGCTTCAGAAACGTGTCCGGGGCGGGACATATATGTAGAGATCAGCTCAAAAAGCTTTTTTGACAGGGTCATTTTTGTCCTCTTGCGACCTCATAGTATGGGGCGGGCGGGTCGCTTGTTAATACCGAACCACAATTCTGCGAAAAGTGATAGTTAAAATTTAATTAATGCAGAAATTACTCCGAAACGGGCGGTTTAGCCTCTGGTCAGGCACCAAAAACGCGTCTTAAAATATCTGATGTGCGCTTTGCGGGATTGGCCCGAATAGCCTTTTCTTCTTCACCGATAAAATGAAATACACCGCGCAGCCCGTAATCCACACCATGCGATATTAAATCATTACGCGCATTAGCGCCCAGCTTCGGACCAAAGGGAACGGAGCTCAATTGTGAGGACACATCATCGACCAAACGTAAAGCGCCCGTTTGGTTCAACGCGTTCTCCATAATGGGCGAAAAGAGTTGACCCAGACGTGACGTCGTACGCGTCTGTAAATATTCGGTCGCCGCCGTATCGGGACCCCGCAAAATATCAAATGCGTCTGTGATTGTCAGTCCGCGCACGGCTTCTAGGAAAATGTCAGCCGCAACGGGTGCGGCTTTCTCAGCCCCGTGGTTCAGCTGTTCTTGCAACTCAACCAGTAAGCCATCTGCACCAATTGGCCGAAGAACAGACTGGACGTCTTGCAAGGCTTTCGGAAGTGGAATCCGGATTAGATCATTCCCTAAAAACCCGTCTTCTCTACCAACATTAGAGAGGGCATTTCCAACACCATTATCGAGTGCGGCCTTTAGGCCAAGCGCGACCTCGGCAGCGGTCAACGTCCCGCCCATGCCTTGGATGCCGTCAAGGATCGACGGATCAAATGTTTCGCAAGCCGCCAAAGGCGTGGCGGCCAGTCCGAAAAGCACAATGCGTCTATCCATGGTAATCTCCAGTATCGAAATCGTCTATTCGTCCGACCGATCCGAAAAATTGGGCGCCCGCTTTTCCAGGAAAGCCCGGACACCTTCTTCGCAATCTGCACTGACGAATGCCTGATTTAGATACCTGCTCTCTTCTATATGGGACATGAACGCTGCCTCTTCTAACACACCATGGCCCATCATAGAGGCGCGCAGCAGCCGTTTATTATTGGCCGTAGAGGTTGGAGAGCAGTTTTGCGCGATGTCTCGCGCGAGTTCTAACGCGCGGGGCAGCACGGCTTCCGGCGGGTGAATTTCGCTGACATATCCCGCCCGGTACATTTCGTCGGGCGAGATGATGTCGGCCTTCAAAATCCATTCATTGGCTTTCGCCCAGCCAACCAAACGCGGGAGAAACCAACTCGCCGCGCCATCAAAGACAATCCCGCGCCGCGCAAAAGGAAAGGCCCATTTCGTTTTCTCGGAGCATATCCGAATATCCATCGGCATGGTCATCGTCGCGCCAATCCCGACAGCGTGGCCATTGACAGCCCCAATAATCGGAGTGTCGATTTTGAACATGTCTAGCACAAGTTCGCCGCCCGCATCGCGGACAACGCCGTCATGAATGGACGGGGCGTTTGCCAATCCGGCTGAAGAGAATCCTTCCGAAATGTCCGCGCCCGCGCAGAAGGCCCGCCCTGCCCCCGTCACGACGATGACGCGCACTGTTGGGTCAGTATCTAATTCAGTATAGGCGCGCTGAAGCTCCCGAAACATCACCGTGTTGAAGCTGTTCATCGCTTCGGGTCGGTTGAGCGTGAGAATGGCGACGGACGTGTTTTCCGTGTCGCGGGAAAAGAGGAGTGTTTTATAATCGGTCATGCCGGGACGCTATCCGAATAGGGTATGCGGTTCAACGCAGGCTTTGCTCAGCCCTAGTTCTCGGCCCGTCGTTGTTTCGCCCATGCCTCCAACTTCGCTTTAATCGCGGCTTCCCGTCCTTCGCCTTTGGGGGCGTAGAATGTCTGGCGGTCCATCCCGTCCGGGAAATAGTTTTGGCCGGAAAATCCGGTTTCCGTGTTGGGATCATAGGCATAACCGTCACCATAGCCGATGTCCTTCATCAGCTTTGTCGGAGCGTTCAGAATATGTTTCGGCGGCGGCAGGCTGCCTGTTTCCTTGGCGGCGCGCATCGCGGCCTTATACCCCGCATAAACGCCAATGGATTTTGGCGCAGTCGCCAGATGCACCACCGCATGAGCCAAGGCGAGATCGCCTTCGGGGCTCCCTAAACGCTCATAAGCCCGCGCCGCCTCGCTTGCGATCATCAGAGCCGTGGGGTCAGCGAGGCCAATATCTTCGCTGGCGAAACGCACCAAACGCCTGGCGATGTAACGCGGATCTTCACCGCCATGTATCATTCGCGCATACCGATAGAGCGCAGCGTCAGGATCACTGCCACGCATGGATTTGTGCAGGGCGGAGATGATGTTGTAGTGCTCATCCCGGGATTTATCATAGGCGGGTGCGCGTTTTTGCAAGAGCGCCGCAACCCCCGCTGCGTCTAATTTCGCCTCCCCTGCCAGAAAGACTTCATCCGCCAGTGTTAGCAAATAGCGCCCATCCCCATCGGCAAACCCGATAAGGGTATCGCGGCCACTTTGATCCAAAGGAACATCCCGTCCTATATATTCGGCGGCGCGGTCCAACAAATCATTTAGCGCGGCCTCGTCCAAACGGTTGAGCACAAAAACCTGCGCGCGGGAGAGCAAAGCGCCGTTTAATTCAAAGCTCGGGTTTTCCGTTGTCGCCCCGACAAGTGTGACAACGCCTTCCTCGACATAGGGCAGAAAGCCGTCTTGTTGGGCGCGGTTAAATCGGTGGATTTCGTCCACAAAAAGCAATGTGCCTTTACCCGACTCCCGCCTAAGCCGCGCCGCTTCAAACGCCTTGCGTAAATCTGCGACGCCGGAGAACACGGCAGAGAGCTGCATAAATTCCAAATCCGCTTTGTCCGCCAGAAGCCGCGCAATTGTCGTCTTCCCAACCCCCGGTGGGCCCCATAAAATCATGGAAGATAAGCGCCCCTGCCCCAACATCCGGCCAATCGGACCTTCGGGGCCAATCAGATGCGATTGCCCGACGACATCCTCCAGCACGGCAGGGCGCAGCGCCTCCGCCAAAGGTTTTGGCGCATCGGCCTCCAGGCCTGCAGATTGAAAAAGGTTCGCCATGAACCCCACCTTAACAAGAGATAGCCGCCAGTCATAGCGCTGCAAATTGCAGCCTGTTTATCAACCTGATGCTAACGAAACTATAGTAGGGGCGTTTTATGTTGGGATTTTTCAAGGGTATAGAGCGCACATTGCGGATTCACCGCTTTACGACGCAGAGCGAGTTGATGCGGGCGCGGGCCGTCTATTTGATGGGTTTCGCTTTTATCGTGACGCAAATCCTTAATATGACAAATATGTCTTATGCCTATGGTGAATTAACCTTCGGTCACAAGCTGTCAGCCATCGTCTGCTGTTTGGTCACGCTGAACATTATAACGCTACGCTATAGCCAACGCTTTCAGGTTTATGCTCTGATTTACTCGGTTCTAATTATTGGCGGGGTCGTTTCATCGGCCCTGAGTGAGAGTTATGGGATTAATTCGTCCCTCATTCCATTCTTAATCCTGGGCGTTGTTATCAATGGATTCATTTGCGGATGGCGGGCGACCCTGACATTTGGTCTCGCCTCCTTAGCGGTTGTCTGGGCCTTATGGGGCGTCAGCGCCAACTATGACTACACCCCTATATTCGATGTTGCGAGTTTCGAGGACAGGAACTTTCAACGGGCCTTCCAGGCCAGTTTGGGTATCGTTCTGATCACCATCGTGACCGGGATTTTCTCGAAAAATATGCATGAGGCCTTTGGCGAGTTGGAAGCCGGAATTACCAAAGCCCAAGACTCCGACCGCGCGAAAACAAACTTTCTCGCGACGATGAGCCACGAGCTCTGCACGCCCATGAATGGTATTATCGGGATTAACGGCATTCTCGAACATACGGATTTAAATGCGGAGCAAAAAGAACTCACGATGATTATCCGCGACTCCAGTCGAGATTTGCAAACCATTATCGGCAATGTGTTACTCTTCTCGCAATTAGATGCAGGCCGGGTCAGTTTGGATGATACGCCATTTGATTTTCGGCAAGCGGTCAGCGCCGCCAAGGCGCGCTACACCTCCGCCATCGGCCAAAAGGGGTTGCGTTTTGTAATGCATATCGCCGACACTGTTCCGGCAGAGGTTATTGGCGATCAGACCCGCACCACGCAGCTTATAGAGGCGCTCATCGATAACGCCGTGAAATTCACAGAAGCCGGCACGATTAGCCTCAGTGTTCATGGCGGCGCGGATGAACAGGGTCACGCGGCGCTGTTGTTGACGGTAAAAGATACGGGCATTGGCATTGCGGAAGCCGACCAAGAGCGCGTTTTTGAACGGTTCACACAAGAAGACGGATCCATCAAACGCCGCCACGGCGGAACAGGCCTCGGCCTCACTGTCGCACGTGGACTGGCAGAGTTGATGGGCGGAGCCGTCACGGTCAAAAGCGAGCCCGGCAAAGGCAGCACCTTCACCGTTCGCCTCGCTTACAGGGCCGCAGCGGCGAAAGTTCAAACTCTCCAAGCCGCAGCCGAATAGGCCTAGTCAGACCCTTTCATAAAGGCCTCTAACTCGGCAAGTTCATCGCCGGAGAGGACATCGCTTTTAACGAGGTTGGACACGGGCAGCGGCCCGTCAAGGCCGAGCACATCCGACGCAAAGCTCTGGATGAGGCCCGCGAGTGTCGGGATTTTTTTCGCTTTGGCGCGGTAGATATTCAGCCCGTGCTTTTCGGTCCGCGTCAGCAAACCCTTCTCCACCATCCGCTCAATCGTTTTCCGAGAAGACGAGCGCGACCACCCCAGCGACCCCGAAATCGCCGCATGTATCTCCCCAACGCTCATCGCCCCGGAAGACCAAAGATGTTTCAAAATCACAAGCTCAGAAGAAGAAGGTTTCACGTCGCCTTATGGTGACATGTGTCGACATAGCGCAAATTGCGGTTTGGTTAGGGGGAGTCTAATCCTGCTCGCAAATAAGAGTTTTTATTACTGTTAGTCCGCGAATCAATGGACAAGTAAGTCATCAAGGCCAGATGCCTTTGAGGAGAAAATGCCTAGATTCATATTTAGAATTACACATGCCGAGAATGTCCCACGTTATCTTGAAGAAGGATTAATCAGGGCGAAAGGTATCCCCCCGACTCAATTTGGATATCGCGTATCAGATCAAAACATCATCAGCCGACGTGGAGATAGCATATCAACAAGAATTGGTTTTCCAGTTAACAATTATGTTCCGTTCTACTTTTCTCCGCTGACAACTATGGCAATGAGCATAGCGTACGGAAATGTTCCCGTATTGGACCCTAGGGGAAGAGAAATTGGCGACTCATCATCCGACCAAATGGCTTTCATCGTGGCGCAAGTAGATTTGGTTGCTAATCACTGCAATTATAAATTTACGTCGGCAGCATGTAACACCGCTATTCCGCCGGCTGTGTATGATGATATCAGTTTGTTAGAGCAGGCAGTTAATTGGGGTTTGTTTGATGATGGGGCTATAAAAGGTGCGATACCAGAAATTAACTATCCTGGGTCAACACGGTTTTGTAGCGATAGTGACAAGAGCGTCAGGTATCACAATCGAAAAAAGGAAAGGATGGCTGAGTTTATGGTACATCGCGAGTTTCCAATGGAACTGACATGTGCAATTGTCACTTCTAATAGAGCGGCAAGGGTTAGCCTTGAAGCCGAGGCATTAAGACTGGGATATACGATCAATGTTCTTCACAAACCTGATTGCTTTTTCTGATGTCGTTTGAATTCCGTAAAGGCAATCTTCTCAAAGATGATGCTGAAGCATTGGTAAACACCGTAAATTGTGTGGGAGTAATGGGGAAGGGTATCGCTCTTTCGTTTAAAAGGAAATTCCCGGAGAACTATAAATCATACAAAGCTTATTGCGCTAACGACTCTCTCAAACCGGGCGAGCTATACATTTTTGACCAACGCGATCTTTTTAAAAGTAAGAAATATACAAAAATTATAAATTTTGCTACCAAAAAACACTGGCGTTCACCATCGGAGTTAAAGTGGGTGGATTCTGGACTTGATGATCTTAATAAACTGATCATTGAAGAGAAAATTTCTTCAATTGCAATTCCTCCGTTAGGGTGCGGAAATGGTGGCTTAAACTGGTCCGATGTACTTTATTTAATTCTAACCAAGCTTCACGAAGCTTCAAAAGCGACGAAAATTCGTATCTATGGTGAAAAGTTAGATTTCGAAAATATCGCTCAAACTCCTGAACATTGTGTCAGCGAATTGAAACTAACGGACGGTCGCGCACTGCTGTTACTATCTATAGGCGAACTTGAAGATTTTTTCGGCGGTTCAATAACTAGACTTTCCGCGCACAAACTTTTCTATTTTGCGCAACAAATCTTCGGTGAATTGGGCGTAGATTTCGATATTGATAAGTTTGGGCCACACTCATCACAGTTAGATCGAGCACTTAAAGCACTTAACAAAGTGGGCGCGATTAAGGGGTACTACAGTGGCGATGGAAATCTATCTGTAACTCCACACGCTTATGCAGCAGCTAGAGAATTTGCGGACAATAAATCTGAGTTGTCGAAAACTGTCGATCAGTTATCCAAGCTAATTGATGGTTTCGAAAGTCCATTTGGCATGAATCTACTCGGTATGACTCACTACATCGCCAACTCATTATTGCAAAGCACCGCTCACAATAACTTCGACACAATATTGCAACATGTAGAAGAAAACCAAAAAAAATATCAAGAGGATGCGGTAGAAACGGCATACAACAGGCTGAAGCAGGACGGTTTACTTAAATCACATCAGTAACCTGATCAGAACCTCTCAAGTTTAACTGTCAAGTTACCTTAATACCCTAATAAACCCGCTTCTTCGGCTTAATATAGTCAATCCCGTCGGTCATTGTGTAATCATGCACCGGGCGGTAGTCGATTTTCACTTTATTCGCCTCGCCGTCATACCAGGCCAATGTGTGCTTCATCCATTTCGCATCGTCGCGATCCGGGAAGTCTTCGTGGGCGTGGGCGCCTCGGGACTCTTTGCGGTTTTCGGCAGAGGCGATGGTGACGCGCGCTTGTGCAATGAGGTTGTCGAGCTCCAGCGTTTCCATGAGGTCCGTGTTCCAGACCATGGTCTTATCGGAGACAGAGACGTCTTTGATATGTTCGGCAATGGCAGTGACTTTCTCGAGGCCTTCGCTCATGCTTTCTGAAGTCCGGTAGACGGAACAATGGGTCTGCATGGCCTTTTGCAGGTCGAGGCGGATATCCGCTGTCTTCTTCGTGCCGTCCGCATTCCGGAATTTCTCTAGACGCGCGATAGACTCTGCGCCCGCATCAGCGGCCAATGGTTTCTGGTCAAGGTTCGCGGTACACGTTTCTTTCACGCGCAGACCTGCCGCGCGGCCAAATACTACAAGGTCAATCAGCGAGTTGGAGCCGAGACGGTTCGCACCGTGAACCGACACGCAAGCCGCTTCGCCGACAGCCATCAGGCCGGGCACAACTTTGTCCGGGTCATTGCCGTCCTTGGTCAGGACTTCGCCGTGATAATTCGTCTGAATACCGCCCATATTATAATGGCAAGTCGGCAGGACCGGGATCGGGTCTTTCGTCAAATCCACGCCGGAGAAAATCTTTGCCGTCTCGGAAATACCCGGCAGGCGGGAGGCGAGGACATCCGGGTCCAAATGATCCAGATGCAGGAAGATGTGATCTTTATTTTTCCCAACGCCGCGGCCTTCGCGGATTTCCATAGTCATCGCGCGGCTGACGAGATCGCGCGGGGCGAGGTCTTTCACGCTGGGCGCGTAACGCTCCATAAAGCGCTCGCCTTCGGAGTTGGTCAGATAACCGCCCTCACCGCGCGCGCCCTCGGTAATCAAGCAGCCCGCGCCGTAAATGCCGGTCGGGTGAAATTGGATGAACTCCATATCTTGGACCGGCAGGCCTGCACGCAGGACCATGGCATTGCCATCGCCCGTACAAGTATGCGCGGAGGTCGCGGAGAAGAAGATACGCCCGCACCCGCCCGTCGCGAGGATAACCGTCTGAGCGCGGAAGCGGTGCAAAGTGCCGTCGTCCAATTTCCAAGCTGTCATGCCGCGGCACACACCGTCTTCCATGATGAGATCGAGCGCGAAATATTCAATAAAGAACTCGGCATTGTTGCGAAGCGATTGGCCGTAGAGCGTATGCAGCATGGCATGGCCTGTTCTGTCAGCCGCCGCGCAAGTGCGCTGTACAGGCGGGCCTTCGCCCATTTCTGTTGTGTGACCGCCGAAAGGACGCTGATAGATTTTACCGTCTTCATTGCGGGAAAATGGCATGCCCCAATGTTCCAGCTCGTAAACCGCCTTGGGCGCTTCACGGCAGAGATATTCAATCGAGTCTTGGTCGCCAAGCCAGTCGGAGCCTTTGACCGTGTCATACATATGCCAGCGCCAATCATCCGGTCCCATATTCCCGAGTGAGGCGGCGATACCGCCTTGCGCTGCAACCGTATGCGAGCGCGTCGGGAAGACTTTGGTGACGCAGGCCGTTTTCAACCCGGATTGCGCCGAGCCGAGGGTCGCGCGCAAGCCTGAGCCGCCCGCGCCGACAACAACGACATCATATGTGTGATCAATCCACTTCGTCATGTAACTATCCTAGAAATGCGAGTTTAATGACGGCAAAGGCCACAGCTAACCATAAGACTAGGGCGATGACCTTATTCTTCAACAGGCCAAATGCGCGCAGCTTTCCGCCGAAATAATCCATGATGACTTCGTCCATTTCCAGCTTGCAGTACCAAACCGCTGCCGTGAAAAAGGCAAGAAAGCCAATGGCGCCGACAGGCATGGACAGCCATTCCAAAATGCCGGGGCCGCCATTGGGCGCCGCCAGGATGACGGATATAATGACAAATGGCAGGCCAATGATTACGCCCCACCCTGTCCACGTATGAATCTTGAAATGTTTGGTCCCGTGACCTTGGGAACCCACGCTCATGAGAACACTCCCGAAATCAAGAGCGTGAGAATGAGCGATAGGATAACCGCCGCTGCGACCATGCCGTAGGACAGAGTATTATTCTGGGCGGGGTCCATCAGGCTGCCCCGGTTCCAAATGGCATGGCGCAATTGCGCGAGGGCCATGAAAATAAAACCGAATAAAAAGATGAAAAGCCCAATCGCGCCAAGCGGCGAGAAGATGAGGGCCTCCAATGGAATTTGCCCTGTAAACGACGCAATCAAAACGCCAACAGCCACAACAAATAGCGCCACATAACAGATGATCGCGCTCGCCCTGTGCAGGATAGAGCTCATCATCGCGCCGTGCCAGCGCCAGATTTGTAAATGCGGCGACATGGGCCGGCTATCTTTCCATTCGGATGACATGAAATTGTCCCTCTTTTTCTCTGCGCGCAAGCTAGGCCGCAGCGTTAATATGTCAACGCATGATTAGTCTACGCACCGCAGCAAATGAGAGATTTTGCAGCGCTGACATAGCTGTCAGGCTCTGCTAGTTTTCGATAGAATCCATAGGAGCCACCCACATGTCCGACTCATTTAAACTCAATCGCCGCAGCTTGATGCTGGGCGCATCCGTCACGGCTGCCGCTTATGTCGCGGCCTGTGCGAAAGCACCTGATGCGACGGCGCAAAGCTCGGTCGATCTCTCTGGCGTATCGATTTTGATTACGGGATGCTCGTCGGGCTTTGGGCGCTTGGGCGCGGAACATTATGCTCGTCTCGGCGCAAAAGTTTTTGCGACCATGCGCAACCTGCCCCGCCCGGAAGCCACCGAGTTGGAAGCCCTCGCGAAATCCGACAATCTCGACATCACGGTTCTGGAAATCGACATCACGGATGACGCGCAAGTTGAAGCTGGTGTCGCGGCTGCGCTGAAGGCTGCGGGCGGCAAGCTGGATGTCCTGATTAACAACGCAGGCATGTCTATTGCAGGCCCGATCGAAGCACAGGATATGGCGGCGACCCTGTTTATCTTCGACACCAATGTCTACGGTGCGCAGCGCATGTCGCGGGCCGTCCTGCCCTCTATGCGCGCCAATAAAGCGGGATATATCTTCAACGTTACCTCACAACTCGGCCGCGTGATTATCCCCGGCTTTGGGCAATATTCCCCGACGAAATTTGCGCTCGAAGCCATGAGCGAGCAAATGGCTTATGAAGTCGCGCCTTTCGATATTGACGTGACCATCATACAGCCCGGCGGATATCCAACCAAAATTTGGTATAATCAAAACGCGCCCTCCGCTGCACTGAAAGCGCGGTTGCCTGAGGACATCATTAATGCCTATCCGGGGTTCACAGCCGGTATGGGAAAACGTGAAGCGGGCGGCGGCGAATCCGACCCGATGGATATTCCGCGCGCCATCGCAGAAGCCATAGCCAAACCCCAAGGCATGCGTCCGCTGCGCATCGCGCTTCACCCAAAAGCCCGCCCACAAGAGGCGGTGAATAAGGTCTCGGCGCAGGTGCAACTTGCCGTTTTGGGCGACTCGCCTTTAGGTTCAACTGTGAAGGGTGTTTTGGATTAGGCGCTCAGCGCATCTAAACTCATCCCAACAAAAAGGCGCTGCCCGAAAGCAGCGCCTGAACTCACATAGCATCCGATTGTGGATGGGCTTGAATTTACCTAATCAGGTTTTTTCTCTTCGCCGTATTTTTTCGCAGAATCCATCTCTTCCTTCATAGACTCGCCTGCTTTTTCCATCTTGTCGCCAGCTTTCTCGATGGTTGCGCCGGTTTTGTCCATCGTTTCGCCAACGGCGTTTTTCATACCGTCTTTTGCATCAGACGCCATATCGCCGGCCTTGTCAGCAGCACCGCTCATCGCGTCACCTGTCTTATCCGCAGCAGCTTTCACGCCGTCTTTTGCATCTGAAGCCATTTCACCGGCCTTGTCGGCGGCATCACTCATCGCGTCACCGGTCTTATCCGCAGCAGCCTTTACGCCGTCTTTCGTGTCGGCGGCGACATCTTTGGCTTTGTCAGCGGTTGCAGCCGCAGCGTCTTTTGTTTTGGTAACGGCTTCATCTGCTGCTTCACAGCCTGCAAAAGCCAAAGTTGCGCCAATGAGCGCCGTAAAAATAGTTTTGGATTGCATCGCAACCTCCCAAATAAACGCCCCCAACAGGCCCTATAAGGGATATTTTGAAATTTCCAAGTTCCAATCTCAATCCACGTTTCGCGAGTCTTGACTATTATTATATTTCAATGAGTTAAAGGAAACTCAAAGAGAATAATCCTCGATTCCAAAAGCTGTGATAGAATGGGCAAGTTCTTTCAAACACGGGACAGGCGAGGCCTCGCTTGCTGGTTTGAAAGACGATGGGTCTGAGCGTCTGAGTGTGAGAACTTGGAGTGTGCCGGGGCTTTAGGAGTGAGAGCCGACGCCATGGTCCAACGCTGGCCATACTGGTGGGAGCTTGAAGACAATCGATTGATAATCGATTGGCAAAAGCGGGCATTCCATAAAAATCGATTATCAATCGATTTGTTATGAAATCTTCAAAAACCATCGCCGCAGAGCCTAGCAATTGGCGTAAGCCAAATGCGGGGGATTGGCCTTACAAACAATCAACATAGTCTTCTGTAAAACTAACTTCCCTTCTGGTAATCCATCAGAAGACCAACTCTGCGGGCATGTCCTGCTTTAATTACGACCCTTGGCTGACCCAGTTTCGAAAGAATTATGGGCAGTAGGAAATTTCGTATGTCTAAACCTCTAACATCGTGGCCGAATGGCTTCGCCATTAGGCAATGCGCGAACCTAATCTTAACCGTAACGACCCAAACTTAGCATATGGCCACTTTGCAAAAAATTCCCGCCCCTGAAGTCCTGCATCTCTTCATTGAGCATTTGCGCGGGGAACGGCGGTTGGCAGAGAAGACCTGCGAAGCCTATTCACGCGACATTTCTGAATTTCTCGGTTTCCTGTGCGGCTATCTGGAAAGAACTGTTACCCTCCCCGATATCGTTGGAGTCGAAGCGCGGGGCTTTCGAGCTTATCTCGCGCAGCGGCGTCGCGGCAATCGCCCTCTTTCTGCCGCCTCCATTCAAAGGCAGCTCTCGGCTGTCCGCACATTTTATCGCTATATCGAACGCCGTTGGGATGCGGCCAATTCGGCCCTGCCTCTTATCCGCGGCCCGCGCGTCAAACGCCCTCTCCCCAAAGCTGTGAGTGCGGCGGAAGCGCTAAAGATCGTCAACACGCCGCTGGACAGCCCGGGCGAGCCGTGGATCGCCGCCCGCAATCAGGCCGTATTGGCGCTGTGTTACGGATCAGGTTTGCGGATTTCAGAAGCTCTTGGCTTGACGGGTCGTGATGTACCGCTGGGTCGCCAAATTCAACTGACGGGTAAAGGCAATAAGACGCGCATGGTCCCAATTTTACCGGCTGTCGCAGAGGCTGTCTCTGAGTATATGCGGCAAACACCCTATCAGCTTGAACCCAATGAGCCAATTTTTCGCGGCGCGCGCGGCGGTGTGTTGCGGGCTGAAATCATCCAAGGCGAGGTGCGCCGTTTGCGGGGGGCGTTAGGTCTGCCTGAGACGGCGACGCCCCATGCGCTGCGCCATAGTTTTGCGACGCATCTTCTCGCGGGGGGCGGCGATCTGCGCACGATCCAGCAATTACTCGGCCATGAAAGCCTCTCGACAACGCAGCGCTACACCGATGTCGACGCCGCACGCCTAATGGATATTCACGCAGGCGCTCATCCGAGAGCTTAGGAAAGCGGGCGTTAGACTCAAAAATCCCCAGTTAGTCGTTTGCTTGCAAACGCCATAGACTGGGGACCGAGGGCTTTATTGAAACCGTTTAGGACGGCGTGACGGGATTTATCATATCAATTGTGACGGACGTTCCCATGGAGGGAACCGTCATTTTCACATCATCAAATGTCGGCGCTTTGCCTGTCGGCGGCGTGCCCGATGCGCCCCAACTGTCGAGCACATTATAGGAGGCATCCATAGAGAACCGCCCATCATCATCACGGTCATGCCAAATACTAACAGAATATTCGCCGGGTTCATCGACATTAAATGTGGCCGTCATTTCGCCGGCTTCCGCCCTTTGAATAATCCCGCCAAAGCCTTTCATGGACTGGTAGTCTTTGCGCGTTTGGATGGACACATAGATGGTTCCGCCCGCAGCGCCTTCCGGCAGGACATCGGTCAAGGTGACCGTCACGGGAATGTCTCCGGTCTTTTTCCAGCCCGGGGCATCCGCGGCGAAACTTGTCATGGCACTGACAAGTAAGAGGGATCCCGCGAGCGCTGCCGCCTTAAGGGTTTTTCCAATTTTAGTTTCTTTAGTCACAAACATTTTCGTCTCCTTTACAATTCAGTTTGTAATTCAAACTTGACAGAATGAAGTTTGTTTGTCAAACCTATTTTTAATTCGAAGTCGAAAGGAGACGGAAAAATGACAAAAACTGAAACACTTATGGCGGACCTGGAAGAGGCCAGCCGTATTGCAAAAGCAGGCGAAGATATGCCGCTGGTTGGCGGCCCGATTGGATTGATGTGGGGCGTGCTTCTCACGGGGGTTTTCGCGGTTCATTATATGATACTTGAGCGCATGTTAGATTTACCTGACTGGTCGTTCGCGATTCTTTGGATCGGCTTTGCCGTTTTTGGCGGTCTGGGAAGTGCCATTCTTGGACGTAAAGTAGAGGCTAAACCAGGCGCGTCATCGACGGCCAATGTCGTCGAGCAAAACATCTGGATGATGTTCGCGGCTGCGATGGCATCACTGGCAGTGGGGGTTCTGCTGAATATAGTCTTAGCTGGTGGCACCCATGACTTGTGGACGATTATACTGATTGTCGGATTTGCAGGACAAGGTCTGGCATACGGCGTCGTCGGAAAGCTAACAGGTCATAGCTGGTTGCACTTTGCTGCATTCGCAGGCTTTACAATGGCGGCGATGACAATGAGCTTCTATGGTCAGAATATCATCTATTTTATTGCCGCAATTGGCTCCGTCGTGACCATCATCATCCCGTCCCTTCTCTCCATGAAAGCTGCGGGATAATGACTTCTGATAATCCAGACATAGACATTGGCGCGATTGATGATGTCATTCACGGACGACTGCGGCTTGGCGTTATGGCCTATCTCTCCGCCGTAAATCCGGCCAGCTTTCCCGAACTCAAAGACAAAACTGGCGCAACCAATGGGAACCTCTCCACCCATTTAACGAAACTGGAAACGGCCGGATTTGTACGGCAGGAGAAAGGCTATAAAGGCAAACGCCCGCAAACCTTGATCCACCTGACGCCGGCCGGCCGCAAGGCTTGGATCAATTATCTCGACGCAATGAAAGCATTGCTGGGCCATTCATTATCTGGCGGTTGAGATTGCGCGAGTCATACCCCATGTCAGTCTCTGAAAATCAATCGGAGACTGACATGTCCAACACACTTTTCACGCCGTTTACTGTGCGCGGCATGACCTTGCCGAACCGTATCGTGATGGCCCCAATGACACGGAGCTTTTCTCCGGACGGCGTGCCGGGCGAAAATGTTGCGGCCTATTACAAACGCCGGGGCGATGCGGATGTTGGCCTCATCATAACGGAAGGCACGGTGATTGATCGGGAAGGTTCAGCGAATGATCCGAACTATCCGAAATTCCACGGCGAAAAACCTCTTGCGGGATGGAAAGCTGTTGCAGATGCCGTGGCCGAAACGCCGGGAAAAATCGCGCCGCAGCTCTGGCATGTGGGTATGGTGCGAAAGCCCGGCACAGGACATAATCCTGACGCGCAATCGGACAGCCCATCCGGCATCACGCATACCGGCAAAGAAGTCCTGCCCGCCCCAACGGATGAAGAAGTTGCGGATATGGTCAACAGCTACGCCCGTTCTGCAAAATCGGCAAAAGAGCTGGGCTTTGACGCGATTGAGCTTCACGGCGCGCATGGATATCTAATTGATCAGTTTTTCTGGGGCGTGATGAACCAGCGCGAAGATAAATATGGCGGCGACCTGAATGACCGCGCGACATTTGCCGCCGATATTATCCGAGAATGCCGGAAAGCTATAGGCGAAGATATGCCGATCATCCTGCGCTTCTCTCAGTGGAAACAGCAGGATTATACAGCTCGCCTTGCCGATACGCCGCAGAAGCTGGAAGCGTTTTTGAGTATTTTCGTAGATGCAGGTGTAGATATTTTGCATTGCTCACAACGCCGCTTCTGGGAGCCAGAATTTGACGATAGCCATTTGAACCTAGCCGGCTGGGCCAAAAAATTGACAGGACTGCCGACGATTACAGTCGGGTCAGTTGGTTTGAACGGGGACTTCTTCGAAGCGTTCCAAGGCAAAGGCGCAGAGGCTGCATCTCTGGATGAGTTATTCGAGCGTATGGATAAAGGCGAGTTTGATATGGTCGCAGTCGGCCGCGCTCTTCTTCAAGATCCGCATTGGGCGACCAAGGTCAAAGAAGGCCGCTTTGAAGAACTTGAGAACTACAGCGCTGACTCGCTAAAGACGCTATATTAGACATAAAAAACCCGCCGTTTTGGCGGGTGGAACCCTTTGACATCGTGGCGGTTCGGGTGGGACCGAACCGGCGATTTCGATGGGATTCGGGAAATCACATCTGCATCGCCCAGCCTTCGACGTCCATCGCGGCCTGACGGACCGCTTCGGAGACTGTAGGATGCGCATGGCAAGTCCGCGCAAGGTCTTCGCTGGAGGCTCTGAATTCCATCGCGACGGCGACCTCATGGATCAGGTCCCCTGCGAGCGGGCCTAAAATATGCGCCCCGAGAATTTCATCGGTTTCTGCATGGGCCAGAATCTTAGCAAAGCCTTCCGCCTCGTGATTAGCGCGCGCCCGGGAGTTGGCGGTGAAAGGGAACTTCCCTTTTTTATAAGGAATACCGGCCTCTTTCAGCTCTTCTTCCGTTTGACCAACCGAAGCGATTTCTGGATGGGTGTAAACAACATCAGGGATTACAGCATAGTTCACATGACCGGACTGTCCGGCGATGGATTCCGCAACTGCAACACCCTCTTCTTCTGCCTTATGCGCGAGCATCGGGCCATCGATGACGTCGCCAATCGCCCAAATACCGTCGACAGAAGTTTTCCAATGATCATGTTTCACACGACCACGTTTATCAGTTTCGATCCCGACAGTCTCCAGGCCCAATCCGTCAGTATAGGCCGTGCGACCAATGCTAACGAGGACGATATCCGCGTCGATGTCTTTTGGCTTGCCGCCATCAGCGGCTTCCGTTTTGACTTTCAATCCGGATTTGGATTTTTCGACGCCCATCACTTTGCGGGACAGCTCGAACTTCATGCCCTGTTTTTTAAACATGCGAATGGCGGCCTTTTGGATTTCCTTGTCAGAGTTCACCATAATCGTCGGCATATATTCGACGACCGTCACCTTTGCGCCCAAACGACGCCAGACGGAGCCAAGCTCGAGACCAATGACGCCGCCACCAATAACAAGGAGATTTTTTGGAACCTCTTGCAATTCTAAGGCCCCCGTAGATGAAACGATTGTTTTCTCATCAATCTCGACACCCGGTAATTTGGCCACATCAGAGCCCGTCGCGATGACGATATTTTTCGTTTTATAAACTTTGCCGTCGACTTCGACTTCGCCTTTAGATTTAATTTTACCAAATCCACGAATGTGATCGACTTTGTTTTTCTTGAACAAATATTCGATGCCTTGGGTCAGGCCCGTCACAATCTTGTTCTTACTCTCAATCATCGCTGGAACATCAGCTTCGACTGTTGCCTTCAGCCCCATGGCCGGGAAGTCTTTTTGCGCCGTTTCGTATAATTCCGTCGCGTGCAAGAGCGCTTTCGAAGGCATACAGCCTACATTGAGGCAGGTTCCGCCTAATGTCTCACGCGATTCAACGCAGGCTACTTTCAAGCCAAGTTGTCCGCACCGAATGGCACAATTATAACCGCCGGGGCCGGCACCGATGATAATGACGTCATATTGGTCTGCCATGGGAATGTCCTGTCAGGGAAAATTGAATTGCCCAACAGATAAGGCCGCCCCCCAAAGGGGTCAACAGCGCCCTAGCGTAAAATACGCTTACCGAGCTGCTTTCATGAGGAAGTTCAACTAAATTTTTGCCCCACCTCGGACGGTTTTAACATACGCCGACTATACCAGATCTCAAACATACCCAGCAATACGACGACGAGCGGCATGACCCAAAAACCTGATCCGCCCGCTTCCCTCAATGTCGCATTATTGAAACTTGGGATAAATCCGATAATTGCTGCGAGAAGCGAAAGAACAAATATCAAGACGCTTATGCGTTTTCGAAGTATGAATAATATGGACGCGAGTAATCCGCTCCAAACAGCGGTTGCGTAACCCGCGATACCCCACACCGGATAAATATCTCTAACCGCAGCTAACTCAACACCAAATGCAGCCGCATAGGCCTCATCCGACATCGTCATTTCCACGAGGTACATTCCGCACCCTACCAGGCCCCACAGAACAAAAATAACCGCCAATATCCAAAAAGACTTTGGCGGCTTATCCATATAAATATCTGACATAACACGCTCCCCTTCAACACGAAGAGTAAGTCAGAATGTCGCAGCTGTCCAATTAGTCCTCTAATTGGCCTTCGTAAAAAGCGGAATATGACGCCCAAAACAAGAAGACCCCGACAATGACCATGCCGAGATTGACGCCGGACTCGATGCCACCAAGGATCTCAAATCCTCCGCGCAGTGCAGAATCAGCCATAATCATCAGTGTTCCGACCAAGGAGATAGAGAACCAATGATAGGCGCTCTTCTTACGCAAAAGCAGGTAAACGGCGCCGCATAGCAGGCCAATGGCCGTCATGGCTTTTCCGAAGATTACCCATCCCGGCGTAGCTTGAATATAGTCAATTTGCTCCGGGGTGTATGATCGCGCCAATTCAGCAGGCGAGGCAGTTTCGCCCAAAGTGAAACCCAATAGACACAGCAAACCCCAAGTCACGGCAAAAGCCGCCATTATCCCCAGCATGCGATGATCAAGCGAAGTTCCACTTACCGATTGCTTGACTTCGGCGGGCTGATGCTCCCCGGCGCCCAATTGCAAAACTGACATTAAACTCTCCCACTCTCAATTCAGGGAGAAAGCCGTAGCAGAAAAGAGTTACGCCAAGTTTCAAGACTTAGCCTAACAAAGCCTTAAAGGTCGAGGAGCATACGCTCCGGATCCTCAAGACATTCTTTAACGCGAACCAAAAATGTCACGGCCTCTTTGCCGTCAACAATGCGGTGATCATAGGACAGGGCCAAATACATCATTGGCCGTATGACGATTTCATCATTTATCACGACAGGACGTTTTTGGATTGTATGCATCCCTAAAATACCGGATTGCGGCGGGTTCAAGATGGGTGAGGACATCAGAGACCCGTAAACACCGCCATTGGATATCGTGAACGTTCCGCCGGACATATCATCCATGGATAACTGACCATCGCGGGCTTTTGCGCCAAGCGCGCCAATGCCCTTCTCGATGCCGCCGAGTGACAGCTCGTCACAATCGCGCAGAACCGGAACGACAAGGCCTTTATCCGTGCCTACCGCAATGCTGATATCATAGTAATTCTTGTAAATGATATCTGTACCGTCAATTTCCCCATTGACTGACGGGACATCTTTTAGGGCTTGAACAACGGCCTTCACGAAGAAGGACATAAAGCCGAGTTTCACGCCGTGGCGTTTAATAAACAGCTCTTTATATTGGCTTCGCATATCCATAATCGCAGACATGTCCGCTTCATTATAGGTCGTCAGCATAGCTGCCGTATTCTGTGCATCTTTAAGACGGCGGGCGATGGTCTGGCGAATGCGCGTCATACGAACGCGGTCCTCGCGCGGTCCGGTATCACGCGGCGAGTTGCTTTCTTTTCGCGGCGCAGCAGGCGTAGATTTTGAGGCAGGCTCGGATTTTGGTGGGTTGGCTTTCGCTTTGAGCGCATCAGCTTTCGTGATGCGGCCATCTTTCCCGGTCCCCTTGATAAGAGCCGTGTTCAACCCGTTATCCCGAATAATTTTTGCAGCGGCCGGCATGACTTTAATATCATCCGGAATCGAGCCCTGATTGGTTGCGGGCACGCCGCCTACACCGCCGCCTTCATCTCCGGATTTATCATTTGAAACACCGGACGGCGCAGCGGAATCGCTCTCACCTAATTTACACAGCGTTTCGCCAACTTTGGCGATATCGCCTTCGGCTTTTAAGATTTCCGTAATCACGCCTGCACGCGGTGCGACGAGTTCTTGCGCAGCTTTATCTGTTTCCAACTCAACAATGGCTTGGTCTTTTTCGACGGCATCGCCGACAGCAACCATCCAACCGGCCACCGTGACTTCAGAAACGCTTTCGCCGACATTTGGTACGTCGATATTCAATGCAGGACCGGACCCTGTTGATGTTTTGGACGCCGGCGCCTTCGTTTGCGCTTTGACCTCAGCATCGCCTTTCGCAGCTTTGGCTTTCCCGGAGCCTGATCCCAATTTTGCGATCAATTTCCCGACCTCAGCATTTTCGCCTTCAGCGACGAGAATTTCGTCCAGCACTCCATCTTCAGGAGAGACAAGCTCTTGCGCGGCTTTGTCTGTTTCCAGCTCAACCAACGGCTCGTCTTTTTTAACGGTGTCGCCAACGGCTTTAAACCACTGCGCAATCGTCACTTCACTGACGCTCTCGCCGACATTTGGGATTGTGATATCTGTCATGGGGTTTTCCTAACTAGACGTCTATTTTGCAAACGCGCCATCAATGATGGCTTGCTGTTCTTTTTTATGTTTGGTGCTGATACCGGTCGCTGTTGAGGCGGCGGAGGCGCGGCCAATGTAGCGCGGGCGGGTATTTCTTGCGCTGATGGCAATCAAGCTCTCTTCCAGGAACGGTTCGATAAACGACCACGCGCCCATATTTTTCGGCTCTTCCTGACACCAGACCATATCGGCATTTTTGAAACGTGTCAGCTCTTCCTGGATCGCATCATCCGGATAGGGGTAAAGCTGTTCTACACGGAGCAGATAAATGTCATTCCGTCCGAGCGCTTCGCGCGCTTCGAACAGGTCGTAATAAACTTTACCCGAGCACAGAATTACGCGTTTAATCTTGTTATCGGCCGCCAGTTTAATCTGGCTGATTTCCGGATTATATTCCGCATCATCCCAAAGGAGACGATGAAATTCACTGCCCGGGCCCATTTCTTCAAATGTCGAGACACAGAGCTTATGACGCAGGAGCGATTTAGGACTCATATTGATGAGCGGTTTGCGGAAGTTACGTTTCACCTGACGGCGCAGCGCATGGAAATAATTGGCCGGCGTCGAAATATTCGTAACCTGCATATTATCTTCGGCGCATTGCTGGAGATAACGTTCGAGACGGGCCGAACTATGTTCCGGTCCCTGCCCTTCATAGCCGTGCGGCAAAAGCATCACGAGGCCTGACATACGGAGCCATTTCTGCTCGGCAGAGCTGATGAACTGATCGACCATGACTTGCGCGCCATTGGCAAAATCCCCGAATTGCGCTTCCCAAATTGTCAGCGCATTTGGTGCGGCAGTTGAAAATCCATATTCAAACCCAAGGACAGCTTCTTCGGAAAGATGTGAGTTCAAGACCTGATAATATTCATTTGCCTCTGACAAATTATTCAGCGGGCAATATTTCTCTTCTGTTTTCTGATCGATCCAATTGGATTGACGCTGGGAGAATGTTCCACGCTCTGAATCCTGACCTGAAAGCCTGACAGGATGGCCATCGGAAATGAGCGTCCCAAAGGCCAAATGCTCGGCCAGACCCCAATCGATATCTCTGCCTCTTTCGACCTTTTCAGCCCGGGCTTTTATGATACGTTTTAGCGTCCGGTGCATATTTAGAGAATTGGGGACTTTAACAATCTGCTGACCAATGGCTTTCAACTGATCAATCTCAACGGCCGTGTCGGCGCGGCGCTTCCCGTCTTTTTCCGTTGGCAAAGAAATCCCTTGCCAAACGCCTTGCAGCCAGTCCGGCTGCTTGGTCTCATAGGATTTGGCTTCGTCGAAATCCTTATCCAATTTAGCGTAAAAATCGTCCATCAGCTTTTGCGCGCCGGCCTCCGTCAGATCGCCTTGCGCAATCAAACGCTCGGCATAAATCTGGCGCGTGGACGGTCGGCCATCAATGGCTTGATACATAATGGGCTGAGTGAATGATGGATCGTCGCCCTCATTATGACCATAACGGCGATAGCAAATAATATCGAGTACGACATCTTTGCCGAATTTCTGGCGGTATTCCGTCGCTACGCGGGCGGCGAAAACAACCGCTTCCGGATCGTCGCCATTAACATGGAAGACGGGCGCTTCGACCATGAACGCCACATCAGAACAATATTGACCTGAGCGATATTCATCCGGCGTCGTCGTAAATCCAATCTGATTATTGACGATCACATGGATCGTCCCGCCCGTGCGGTAACCTACCAGTTGCGAGAGCTGGAAAGTTTCCATGACAACGCCCTGCCCGGCAAAGGCGCTGTCGCCGTGGAGAATAACCGCCATGACCTGCTCGGGATTATGGGACTGATATGTGCCCGACGCCATCTGCTGTTTTGCCCGGGTTTTACCGATGACGACAGGTGCAACAACTTCCAAATGGGACGGGTTTGGCGCGAGCGAGAGATGGACCTTATTGCCATCGAATTCGCGGTCATCGGAGACGCCCAAGTGGTATTTCACGTCACCCGAACCAAAGTCTTCTGCACCGGCAGCGACGCCGCCCAAAAATTCGTAGAATATCGCGGAATATGGCTTTTGCATGACGGCAGCCATAACGTTCAACCGTCCGCGATGCGGCATCCCGAAATTGATATCTTTCAAGCCGAGCTGGCCGCCGCGTTTGATAATCTGCTCCAACGCCGGCAGCAGGCTTTCCGCCCCGTCCAGACCGAAACGTTTCGTGCCGGGATATCGTTTATGGATGAGCTGCTCAAAGGTCTCGCCTTCAATTAGCTTTTGCAAAATTGCGAGACGTCCAGGTTTGGAGAAACTGATCTCTTTTTCGGGCCCTTCTAAGCGCTCCTGAATCCAGGATTTTTCTTCCGGATTGGACACTTGCATAAACTGAACGCCCAAGGTCGAACAATATGTCCGCTTGAGGATATCCATAATCGTGGACAGCGTCGCGGTTTCTAGACCCAAAACGCCGTCGATGAAAATTTCACGGTCCATATCTTCGGAACCAAAACCATAGGTCTCGGGGTCGAGCTCTGGATGGGACCCCGGCTTTTGCAAACCGAGCGGGTCCAAATCGGCAATTAAATGCCCACGCGCGCGGTAGGCACGGATAAGCATGAGCGCGTGAAGCGAATCCTTCGCCGCTTGCTCGGCTTCAGAGTCGGATAGGTTTGGCCGCGCGACTTTAACGGCCTGAACGGCAGCAGCACTATCGCCCCAATCGCCGGTTAGCGCAGAGGTCAGCTCGGGCGCCGGATCGGAGGTATAGGCCTCGCGTTTCCACGACGGACCTGCAGCGTTCTTTCTGGCATTGCGGGCGTCCTCACCGAGACTGTCGAAATAGGCGCGGAAGGATGGATCAACGCTGCCGGGGTTTTCGGCATAGCGCGCTTGCATTTGCTCCAAATAAGCGGCGTTTCCACCGTCGAGGAAGAGCGTGTCCAGGAAGTCTTGGTTCCGTTCAGAACGGTCGGTCATGCGGGTAAGCCTTGGCTTGGGTCAGACGAAATCTTTAATCGCTCTAGCAGTGTAAAAACGTAGTGTCACCGACGGATTTCTGTATTCTTGTAACACTTATGTGGGGTTCACATCTTGTGACCTTGAGACACAAAAAGCCGCCCTTTTCAGAGCGGCTTCGGTAATCAGATGCGAAGGACTTACCCGTTCAGCACGTCCATCATCGTCACGCCAAGCTTAGCCGGGCTGTCAGACACACGAATGCCTGCTTTTTCCATAGCTGCAATCTTATCTTCCGCGCCGCCTTTGCCACCGGACACAATCGCGCCGGCATGGCCCATTGTGCGTCCCGGAGGGGCTGTGCGGCCTGCGATGAAGCCAACCATTGGCTTGGAAATGCCCTTCTTCGCCATATGCGCAACATATTCAGCAGCTTCTTCTTCTGCGGATCCGCCGATTTCGCCGATCATGATGATCTGCTTCGTCTCGTCATCGTGGAGGAAAAGCTCCAAGCAATCGATGAAGTTTGTGCCGTTGATCGGATCCCCGCCAATACCAATCGCCGTTGTCTGGCCCAAGCCGACTTGGGTGGTTTGGAAGACAGCTTCATACGTCAGCGTGCCCGAGCGCGAAACGACGCCGCAGGTGCCTTTTTTGAAAATCTTACCCGGCATGATGCCGATTTTGCACTCGTCCGGGGTCAATACGCCGGGACAGTTCGGACCGATCAGACGGGATTTGGACCCAACCAGCGCGCGCTTAACAGGTATCATGTCAGAGACAGGAATGCCTTCCGTAATCGCGATGATGAGTTCCATTTCGGCGTCGATCGCTTCCATGATGGAGTCAGCTGCAAAACGCGGCGGCACATAAACGACAGAGGCCGTTGCGCCCGTGGCGTGTTTTGCTTCGGCAACCGTGTCAAAGTTCGGGAGACCCAAATGCGTCGTGCCGCCTTTACCCGGCGTCACACCGCCAACCATTTTGGTGCCATATTCCATGGCTTGTTCCGTATGGAACGTCCCGGTTTTTCCGGTCATCCCCTGCGTGATGACCTTGGTGTCTTTGTTAATTAATACTGACATACTTTAACGCTCCTCGCGCTTTATTAAATTCGTCAAGTTCTCACCGCCGATGCTTAAATATCGAATTTCCTTCGTTTTAAGACTGGTTGTGCACTTTATTTCTTCTTCTACAGCAGGGTCATTCCAAACAAAAAGCAACCCGTCATTATTTGTATATTTTGAAGTTGTTCCCAACTGTATGAATTGGGCTTGTTTCCAATCAACCTCTATATTCAGCTTATGATTCAGTGCTTGTTCACAAAACTCACCTGCCGTTGCTTTGGTTTCCTCAGAAACTGAGTCGTCTCCAATCAGCAACATCAAAACGCCAACAGGCAATATGATCGCTACGCAAATTAGCCACTCTTTCAGCGTCACGATTAGCCTTTAACTGCCGCCACGATCTTCTGAGCGGCGTCATCCAGGTCATCCGCAGCAATCACGTTGAGACCTGAATTTTTTATGATCTTTTTACCGGCTTCGACGTTAGTGCCTTCGAGGCGCACAACAAGCGGGACTTGCAGGCCGACTTCTTTGACCGCGTCCACAGCACCTTGCGCAATGATATCGCATTTCATGATACCGCCGAAGATGTTGATGAGGATGCCTTCGACCTTGTCGTCGGATGTCAAAATTTTGAACGCTGCAACAATGTTCTCTTTCGTCGCGCCGCCGCCCACATCGAGGAAGTTGGCAGGCTCTGCGCCGTATAGCTTAATGATGTCCATTGTGGACATTGCAAGGCCCGCACCATTGACCATACACCCGATGTTTCCATCGAGGGCTACGTAGGAGAGGTCATATTTGCTGGCTTCGATTTCTTTGGCATCTTCTTCGGTCTCATCCCGAAGTTCTGCAATGTCCGGGTGGCGGAACAACGCATTGCCATCGAAACTGATCTTCGCATCAAGACAATGCAGACGCTGATCTTCCGTCACGATAAGCGGGTTGATTTCCATCATCGCCATGTCTTTGGCAAGGAAGCCTTCATAAAGTATTTTACCGAGCTTACCCGCTTGTTTCGCGAGATCGCCTTTCAGGTCGAGCGCTTTTGAGAGCGTGCGGCCATGATGCGGCATAAAGCCGGTGGCAGGATCAATGTCAAAATTGATGACTTTTTCGGGCGTGTCATGCGCGACGGCTTCGATGTCCATGCCGCCCTCTGTAGAGACGATGAAAGACACGCGCGATGTATCGCGGTTGATGATGATTGAGAGATAAAGCTCGCGGTCAATATCGGACCCGTCTTCTATATAAAGGCGGTTGACCTGTTTGCCTTTATCGTCCGTTTGTTCCGTGACGAGATATTCGCCGAGCATTTCCTCTGAATTCTTGACAACGTCTTCGATAGAGAATGCGAGACGAACGCCGCCTTTGGCATCCTTCGGCGCACCGATAAATTTACCTTTGCCGCGTCCGCCTGCGTGAATTTGGGATTTGACGACCCAAAGCGGTCCGCCAAGTTTTTCTGCAGCCGCTTTGGCCTCGCTGGCATTAAAAATGGCAATGCCTTCACTGACTGGCGCGCCGATGGATTTAAGGACAGCTTTGCCCTGATATTCGTGGATATTCATGGAGGTTCCATTTTGCGGGAATGATCGAATGAACCCGCGTTATAACGCCCTGCGCCCCCGTCGCAACCGTCCAATGGCAACCTTTCACCAAGATTTGCATATTTCGCCTATGCGAAGAACAGCATCCACATGGTCCGGCCCGGCATAAACGCGAACGCGCCTGGGATCATTAGCGCGGCGAAATACATGGTCAGGACATGTTTCTTATGCGCCTTAACATTCCCTTTGCGGATGGATGAAACGACTTGATACATCCCAATAAAGGTAATCGGCACAAAAATATGGATCCAAGAAAATGAGCCGTTATTTATCTCGCGAATAAAAATGGCCGTCGTCGCCGTCATGAGCATGAGCATCCCAAAAAACCGCCCGGCCATTTTATGCGCCTTGGTCCCTTTGCGGTTGAGCAGCACATAAGCCCCAAGAAAAAATGCGCCCATGGCCACCAACATATGGATTTGAATGGCGAGGCTGGCCTGGGTGAAATATTCGATATTCATGGTCGTCTCCTTTTTGACGAGATCACCCAAACCGATCGGCCTCGCCAGCGCCAGCGCCTTTGCGCCAACCGGCCAATTGACTTCGCGAACCGACTTGAAATTTGAAGGCCTGCCGTTCACGATACGTGAATGACAGGCCGGAATCCCCAGTAATGCCGAGTATTTTGAGCAACCGCATAGTCCGGGGAGGGCTTATCCCCATTCTGGCAGGAGTCGTTTTGGCGATACTTGCGCCCTTTGGGACGGGCAGTCTCTCGGCCCCAATACGGTTTATCTATTGGATTGGGATGGCGCTGGCGGGCGGGCTCGGCGCGATGACCATTGACATTATTCTGCGCAGCAAAGCGCCTAACACCTCCCTCTGGATATGGGCTTTCCTGCAATCGGTAGGCGCTACCCTTTTCGTTGCGCCTTTTGTCTTCAAACTCTTCGCACAGAGCAATATGATGTCAGTCCTATTGACGCTGTTTTACATTTGGGTCGTTGCAATCGTTATCACTGCCTTTGGCCAGCTTTCAGCGCGGCGACATCCGTCTCCGTCTGATGAAGGCAAAACCGCGCGCCCGGTTTTGCTGGACCGCTTGCCGCCGAAATTCCGCGATGCTGACATCTACGCCATCAGTTCCGAAGACCATTATGTCCGCATTCATTCCGCCGCAGGGGAGCATATGATGTTGATGCGGTTATCGGATGCAGAAGATCTCGCTCTGCCGCTTATCGGACTTAAGCCCCACCGCAGTTGGTGGGTCGCGGAAATCGGCGTGGACACTGTCGTGAAATCCGGCGGCAAATTGCAGATTACGCTAAAGTCAGGCACGCAAGTCCCCGTCAGCCGTGAAGGCGCAAAACGCGTGCGTGAGGCCGGCTGGATCTAGCCTTTAACTTGGCCGTAGGCCCAACAGTTCGTCGCATCCAAAACGCCGCCCCCGAGGCTATCAATTTTATACATCCGATGAGACCCCAGTGTTTCGGCAGTTTTGATGCTACCGATATTGTCCTTATCGATGACATGGATGCAGCGGTCCCAACCAAGCGTGTTAAATGCGTAGTGGATACAGGCGGCCCCGGCCTCCTTGGCATAGCCTTTGCGGGTTGCATCTTTCATAATCGTCCAGCCAATTTCCGGTTCGGGCCAGCCTTCAGGAAACCACGGCCCCACTCGTCCGATAAATTGCCCCGATGATTTTTCCACGACCGACCAAAATCCATAGCCGCGAATTTTCCGATGCCCGATAATCGTCGCCATCTGACGCCAGCATTCTGCACGGCCCAATGTCTTCCCGCCGATGTAGCGGACGGTATCCGCATCGGCCATCATTTCGCACCAGCGGTCCAAATCTGCTTTGACGTCTATTTCGCGAAGGATGAGGCGGTCGGTTTCGAAAATAATTGTCATTCTCTAGCTTAGGCAGATAGCGATTTTCTGACAATGAAAAACCCGCTTCCGAAAAGGGGTTTCGAAAGCGGGTTACAAACTCAGCCAAATGAAAGGGGAACGAAATGGCTGAATTCCTTTAATCTACGCTCAATCAAATGAAACGTTCCGCACATCTTCACCTTTTTCTAAAGAAAAATAGCTCTCGACCCACTCCGGCGCAGAAAACGGATCAGACGCATCCAATGAGAATGCGTATTTTTCTGTCGGCATGCCGAAAGCATTCGTGTCCAATTTGCCGTTTCCGTTGACGTCGTGAAAGACTTTGAACGCGTAGTCTCCTGCGGGCAGGTTGCCGAATGTGATCAAAGTTTGTGCGCTATCAACGGCGGATTTGGCCTCGCGAAACGGCGCGCCCTCGGAGTCGAATCCCTCTTCGGTGTTATAGACGGCAACCATGATCTGCCCGGTTCGCGCCTCATATCCTGAGACCTTTAAAATGAGCGTTGAAGATGTATCGACCATTCCGGGTTTTGCCGTGGCTGAATTTTCCGAGGTGACTTCGGGAGTAATCGTCTCAGTTTTTGTTACAGCAGTCGTCTCCACCACCTCGGTTTTATCGGGGGTACTGGCGCATGCGCCAAGCGCAAGCGCGGCAATGGCAGCCGCCAGGGTGAATTTTCGAATTTTAGTGGGCGATTTAAAATGTGTCATATGTATCCAATGCACGACTTCTAATTTGGGTTCCAACTTATGTGAGCGCTAGGAGCAATGTCTTTCAGGCAGCAGGCCCGCTCCGACGACGAAAATTTCCGCTTGCTCTCAGGGGGTGTGAGACCTATCCGCCCCATCTTGCAAAGCGGCACGGACGGGTGGCTGAGCGGTTGAAAGCGCCGGATTCGAAATCCGGTATGGGTGCAAACTCATCGGGGGTTCGAATCCCTTCCCGTCCTCCGCCCAGCTTGTAAGACCCGCTCCTCACACGATTTGAAAAATCGTTGTTGGGGCTGTAGTGGTCGTCAAGCTCACGCCGCAAAGCGGTGAGCGGCGAGAGCCGCTTTCGCGGCTCCCGCAGTGTCTATAACTTATTTTTAAAATAGCTAGTTTCTGAGGTCATATGTGATCGTCTGTTTTATGCCGAAGACTGATTCACCTTCGGTTCCGGTGGCCATCCCCCATTTGGAGATCATTCTCCATGTTGGTAGCCGGAAGACTGGGTCAGAACAGTAATCGACATTCGCACTGCTAACCTGACCAGCATCGTTGAGACTAAAAGTAAGAGTGCAGCTGCCGCTTTCACGCGCAGAAGCCGGCAGCATTGGTGGCACTCGAATGAGAGTGTCCGGCACCACACCCGAAACCTGACCCTTGCAATATGCTTTGGGGCGCGCATCTATACCCGCGCGAACGCCTTCAATCGCAGCCGCATCTTTGGACGGCGAGTGCGTATTTGGAGACATTGCACAAGCTGCGACAGTCAATGTCGCAACCCCGCTACAAAATATCATCAGACCTCTCAACATTTTTAGTCCTTCAAACTCGGCTCCATCTCCTGACAATCCGCTATTATTTTCTCCACGGCCGCGACGGATGTCATAAACATTTCGCGCTCGTCGTTTTTCAGGCGGATGTTCATGACTTTCTCGACGCCTTTGGCCCCGATCATCGCGGGCGCGCCGACATAGAGGCCCCGGACCCCGGCGATTTGGCCGGAGAGACGGACCGCGCATGGCAGGATGCGTTTCTTATCGCGCAAATAGCTAGTCGCCATTTCAATTGCGCTTTCCGCAGGCGCGTAGAACGCAGACCCATTACCGAGCAGACCAACAATTTCGCCGCCGCCCTTACGTGTGCGCTCAACAATCGCATCAATGCGCTCTTGTGTTGTCCATTTCATCTTAATCAAGTCAGGGATCGGCACACCGTTCACCGTGGAATACCGGATAAGCGGCACCATAGTGTCACCGTGGCCGCCGAGAACGGAGGCGTGAACATCTTCAACAGAACAGCCAAATTCATCGGCGAGGAAATAGCGGAAACGCGCGCTGTCCAAAACGCCGGCCATGCCAACAACTTTGCGCGGCTGTAGGCCTGAGAATTTCTGCAACGCCCAAACCATCGCGTCGAGCGGGTTTGTGATACAAATGACGAAGGCTTTCGGCGCGTGGGCTTTGATGCCTTCCGCGACCTGTTTAATCACGCCGAGGTTTTTGCCGATGAGCTCGCTGCGGTCCATGCCCGGCTTGCGCGGGAAACCCGCCGTGATAATGCAAACATCCGCGCCAGCGATTTCGGCATAATCATTTGTGCCGCGAATGTTGGCGTCCTTACCGAAAACGGGAGCGGCCTCAGACAGATCAAGCGCTTTACCTTTGGCTGTGCCCTCAAAAATATCGAACAGGACGATATCGCCAAGCTCTTCGCGGGCGGCAATGTGGGCTAAGGTTCCGCCGATCATACCGGCGCCGATAAGAGCGATTTTTGCCCGTCCTGATTGAGTGGCCATAGAGAATCTCCGAGTTGGCGTGTGTCGTTAGGAGGCCTTTAGACGCGCGAAGGGCTCGGGGCAATGTCACGATTAGGTTTTGGCGCATCAGGTTAGCAGGCATGCGGATTTGTTTGCTGCCTGTCGCGAGGCCAGCCGAAGGTCGGTATTTAAGCAGGACATGCCCGCAGAGTTGGTCTTCTGATGGAATACCAGAAGGAAAGTTGGTTTTACAAAAGACCGAAGCGCTGTTTGTAAGGCAGCACTTCAAGCTCTGCGGCAGTGGTTGTAGATGAAGCGGCCCGTCTGTCCCACCAGTTAGGCCAGCGTTGGACCCAGGCGTCGGCTCTCACTCCAAAAGTCCCGGCACAAGAATTGGTGTCACCCAAACCTGCTCAGACCCACTGTCTCTCAAACTGGTAAATGACGTCTCACCTGTCCCGTGTTTGAAAGAACTATTGCAGTTTATCATACGCATCTAAATCGTGGATTATTCTTTTTTGAAACGCGGACGGAGTTTCAGAAACAGCTCATGAAATCGAAGAAACGAGCGAAAATTTATGGGGATGGCGAGAACTTTGAAACGGGGACGCGGCGCAGACCTCTCCTCCTTTCGTTTTCTTTTAAAACGCTGGGAGAGGTATGAAAACCCGAAAATTCGCACGTCATGACACGATACCTCCCCTATCCTGACACGAAAATCCTTGCGACGCAGACCTTCACGCGTCAGCTTAAAGTCAATCGAAAGGCAGACGTTATGAAGCGCACGGAAAAGATTGAGATACGAGTTTCGCAAGAGGAAAAAGACAGCCTCACCCAACTCGCCAAACAGGACGGCGAAAGTGTGAGCGGTCTTATCCGCGGGCTTGTCGAGAAATACATGGCGCTGAATACGGCCAGCACAACCCGCAAATTACCGAAATGGCAGATCGCAGCTGGATTGATTGCGGCCGCCTTTATCGGACACGGCCTCACCCTGATCCCGATGCATTTACATGATCGCGGGCATCAATCCGCTAGCGCGCCGATCTACTACGTTCACGGCGCAATCGGGGTGTCTGCATTCGGCATCAGTGTAAGCGAGAACGAACCAATTCAACGTGTCACACTTGACGATGGGACAGGTAAAGACATGATAATAAAGTTGAAATTTAAACCCAATGTGGATGGGGAAGGCATTTTAAATTTATCAATCTGCGAAGAAAACGCTGACAAAAGCTGTATCACATCATTCGGTAACAAAATGGATATTAGCCGCCGCTCTCCATCCGTCCTCGGAAATCAAACAACGTCAGGCAAACCCATACACATCTTCGTTCAGGAAATGGCTTAATCAATCTTCTCGCTTGCGAACTCATTCAGCAGTTCCGCATAGCCCTCGCCGCCCTCCCAATAGGGTGTGATCTGGATAAGGGTCATGAAGACGCCTTGGTCGATGAGGCGTTTTCCAGGGGCGGTCCCAAACCGCAGATCGTGATATTGTAGCCAGAAGGTAAAATGCTGCGCGAGCCTTCCGGCCAGCGCCGCCTTCTCACCCTCGTCAAAAGTTAGTTTTTCGAGGTCTTCCAGTGTTGAGAGGAGCGAGAAACCCGCCCGTTCTTTCAATGCCAATATCCGCGAAAACGGCCCGCGCAAATCCGGTATGCGCTGCAAAAGCTCGCCTTGATTGCGATAGAAAAAGCGGAAGTCGAAAATCTCCTCGAAAATAATGTAGAGATAAATCCAATTATCCTCAATCGCGAGCGGGTCTTTGAGCGGAGCGGACAGGACTTGGCGAATTTCAACATCGAAATCCTCAAACAGGGCCGCGATGATCTCGTCTTTGCCCTTGTAATGGTAATAGAGATTACCCGGGCTGATGCCCATGACGGAGGCGATATCTACGCTGGAGACCTGCGCCTCGCCTTCATTATTGAAGAGCTCCAGCGCGGTGGCGAGGATTCTGGTTTTCGTCGCGGAGCGGGTCACAAAACAGACTCCTTCTCCCTCGAGGGAGAAGGTGGGTTAGTGTTTTGGAACAAAACACATACTCGGATGAGGGCGGACGCAACTCGATAAGGTACACCCTCATCCCCCCTGCGGGGACCTTCTCCCTCAAGGGAGAAGAGGGTCACTTTTTCTTCGCCGCGGCCTTCTTCGCCGCAGGCTTCTTAGCTGCTGGCTTCTTCGCCGTCGTTTTCTGCGTCGTCATTTTAGACTTGGAAGCCGGTTTACGCGTCCGCGCGGGCGCTTTTTTCTTTGCCGGTTTTCTGGGAGCAGCAGCATCGCCGATGTCGAGTTTTTCCAATATCGCATCGAGCTTAGCTTCGAGTCTATCAACCCGGGCGGTCAGGCGATCATCGCGTTTTTCGGCTGCGCCTGACAGGCGGGCGCGCATTTTCGCAATCCGGTCATCAATTTCGAAATCCGGCGCTATATCTTCAACTTTGGCCTTACCTTTGCCGACCAACTCGCTGCCCTTATCAACCAATTCATTGGCCTTATATTTGCCAACAGCTTCCAGGGTTTCGCCCTTTTTGACGAGTTCATCAAAAACGTCTGAGCCTTTACCCGCCAGCGTATCCACTGTCCCCTTGGCTTCCGTGACCGCGCGGCCATAGGCGCCAATTCCGGCGAGCCAGATTTTACGAACGGTATCTTTATCAGTCGGAGGCTTGGCCATAGTTATCTCGCAAGTTTGGATTGGTAATTGATATAGCTTTCTTCCACGGATGGCAATTTCACAGCATCAACATGCGGCATCGCCACTTCCGGCTCCAAGAAAAATTTCCGGATGATATCCACCGTTTCATCGCGGCGTGTCAGCAGGAACAAATGCCCTGCCCCTTTTATAACACGCAGTTTAGAGCGGGGCAGACAGGCGTTGAGAATTTTCCCGTTTACCAGCGGAACAATGTGATCTTTATCGCCCATGATGATGAGCGTCTTGGCTTTGATCCGGCGGATGAACGGCAGGGTCGAGTAGCCCGCCATGGCTGTCAGTTGGAAGAGATAGCCTTTCATGGAGGGCGGCATCATATTGATGGAAAACTCACCCGCTTCAGAGGCCGCGTCGCCGTAAAGTGTCTCGAAATTTTTCTTCAAGAAATCCCGGTCGATATATCGTTTCGGGCTCACCATTTTCATCAGCGCTTTGGGTTTACCCGGCACCATTGTCACGCCTGTTGTCGTCGCGCAGAGGATAAGACGCTTTGTCATTTTTTTATTTTGCCACGCAAATTGCTGGGCAGGTCCGCCGCCCCAACTCACGCCCAAAACATCGACTAACTCATACCCGTTCTCCAGCAAGATTTGCCTGGCGGCTTTGGCAACCCACCACGGACGATAAGGCACTGTTGGATCCGGAGATCCGCCGACACCGGGCATATCAAATGTGATGATATCGCGGCCCGTAAATGTATCCGCAAAGGCCTGCGCAATTTCGAGGTTTGCGCCAATTCCGTTGAAGAATAATAGCGGCGTGCGCTTGCCTGCCCCTTTATCTACGCCCGACCAAATCGCAGTCCGAAGTTTCTGATTTCCCACTTTGGAGAAAAAGATACGCGGGATTGAATGGGCTTCAATCGGTTTTTCATGGCCGTCAATGGCCTTTAATGTATGTGGCATCGTCTCGTCTTTCCCGGCGCGCGAAGTGTTGAGGCCTGCGCGCCAATTACACCCGATTGGGACGGGCGCTTTAATTCATTATATATATGGCTAGTCGGCTAGCTATATCCAAGGCCTAACACAGCCCGGTAAATGGGAGGTTTTAGGTAAAAATATACTCGCCCGGTGCTGTGGATTGGGGCGGATGCGCCTTATTTCCTAGGTTTTTCGGAGAGTTTTTCATCTCGCCGGACCGAATGGACAGCCATTTACTCCACCGCAGCCACCAGCTTTCATCTACGGTTTCCGCAGCATCTAGCCACTTAGTCGCACGCGGCGGATGGTCCATATTCGTGAAATAACGCGCTCTTGGATTGCCTGGAGGATTGAGCAGCGATTGCAAATGTCCGGAATTTGACAGGACAAAATCAATCTCTCCACCAAATAGTCGAATATTGCGATAGCACGCCATCCACGGCGTTATATGGTCGGTAATCCCTGCCACCATAAACCCGTCTTGCGTGACAGATTCCAGATCAACAATGTTGTCCATAAAGACGACATCTTTGTCTTTACGAAAACGGCGATCCTGGAAAATATCGAGATAATCCGAGTGGAGCTGCGCGGGCAGGTTCGTCGTGTCATTATTCCAATATAACACGTCGAATGGCGGCGGGTCTTGGCCCAGCAGATAATTATTGACGACATAGTTCCAGATGAGGTCGTTCGGGCGCATCCACGCAAAAGCGCGGCCTAATTGCTCGCCTTCCAATACACCTTTTTTCGCGGACATTTTTCGGGCTTGCTCAATACCCTTATCGGTCACGAAAAGACCGACTTCACTGTCGACTTTTTTTGCGTCGAGCACGGAGACCATGAGTGTATAACAATTCACGCGGTTATCGCCGCGCGCCGCCAGCTCTGACAGAAACAACGCAAGGGTCGTTCCGCCGGAACAGGCACCTGTCACATTTAGGCGGGGGCTGCGCGTAATTTTGCGCACGGCGTCTGACGCGGCGAACAGCGAATTGACATATTCTTCCAATCCCCAATGGGCGTGTTGACGGGTTGGATTACGCCAAGACACGGCAAACACCTGATAGCCCATCTTGGTGAGGAAGCGGACCATGGATTTATCCGGCGCAAGGTCGGTCGCGTAGAATTTATTGATCTGCGGCGGGATAATCATCAACGGAACTTTATAAACCTGGGCCGTCTGCGGGGTATATTGAATAACCTCCAGCATTTCGTTTTTGAACACGACAGCGCCGGGGCTCGTGGCGAGGTTTTCGCCGATCTTAAAGGGACGTCCGTCAACTTGACTGGGCATGCCGCCGTTTTTCGTTAAGTCGTGATAGGCGTTTTGCATGCCTTTGACGAGGCTTTGCCCCTTGGTATGGACCAGCATCTTCATTGCGGTCGGATTGCCGAGCAATGTATTGGTGGGGGCGAGCGCGTCGACAATAAGGTCCGTGACAAATTTCGCGCGGGCTTGGTCGGCTGGATGCATGCGGGAGTCTTCAATCCAACCGTTCAGCTCTTGCTTCATCGCGAGCCAAGACTGCATACCGCGTTTATAGAGCGGATTTTTTTGCCAGCTCTCATCCTTGAAACGTCGGTCCTTGCGGTCAGGTGCCAACTCGGATGTGCCTTTTGCGACCTCAACCATCTCGGATGCATATTTTACGATATGTTTGGCAAAAGGTTTGGGCTGCTTGGCCGCATAACCTGCCATCAAGCCAAAGCTTTTGACGATTTCAGAGCGTCTGAAGCCCACCAGCCCGTTGACAGAGGTTGTCGATTCCGCCGCTTTCGTGCCAATTTTTTCCTGCTTATCTGCCATAATTCACAGTCCTCACCCGATATATTTTCAATATGAGTAGGAAAGAGACGACCGCAAGTCGAGTCGTCTTCTGTCTCATCTTATGCCTAGAGCCGTTCCTGCATAAAAAACGGCGCCTGCAAGGTTTGCAGACGCCGCCATATTCGAACTGTTCCAATCAAAGCCAACAAGGGAGAGAGTGGCCATCAAGGGGACGATCAGATTGGATCAATCGAAAGGGGTCTTGAATTAAGCCGCTTTTGGAGCTGTCTTTTCAGTCGCCATAACCTGCTTGTTTATGCCGGTTTTCTTAGTCGGCGTCTTTGCTTTCTTGGAAAGCGCAGAAATCTTCTTGTTCAAAGTTTTGATTTCAGCTTCCAGCTCTTCAACGCGGTCATTTGCGCCGAATGGGACAGCCGCTTTGACTTTGTCCGTTGTTGTTTCAAACGTCTCAACTGCGCGTTCTTGTGCCGTCTTGGCTGTGCCAACAACAAGCTTTTCAACTTTTTCGCCGCGTGCAATGAGGTCTTCGAGGAGACCGTCAGTTGTATTGGCGTAGAACGCTTTGACTTGCTCAGCACGTTTAGTCGCGCGCTCAGCTGCGAAACCGTAGAGGCCAAGATAAGCCAATGTGCCCTTGCGGAGTGCAGATGTTGTCTTAGCTTCGGTCTTTTTCGCGACCTTAGTCGTTTTCTTTGTCACTTTTTTGGCAGTTTTTTTAGCAGTAGCCATGATAATAATCCTTAGTTCCAGATTTGGGCGGGTTATCCCGCTTTATTCGATGATTGGAAAATAGGGACAAAAATTAGAAAGCGCGTCCTAATTCCTACGATTTTGGAATTTTGACGCGATCAGACGTTTCGTTTCATATTAATGTTTCGCCTGTTTTCCCGGTCGTGATGGGACAGACGGCCCTTGATCAAGGAAAACTGTTCTAACAATGAGTCACAGGCAAACACAGCGTCGACCAATACACTTGAATCTTTGCCGCGTCCGTCAGTCTTTTGCAGATGCGTAGAACGCCAATGCCGGACTTTACGGCACGGTTGATGAGTTGAAACGTTCATGCGGCGCTAGTGAGCCACAGTTCAATGACACGTTCAGCCACAGACATGGCGCGCTCGAACGCCACACGCCGATATCACTTTGCCAGCCTGTTCGACGGTGAGGATGAGGGGTTTGCGGACAGCTAAGTGAAAACCCCTTAGGCACGGAAGTTCTAAAGCCATCGGGGCCCTGCAAACGCTGCTACCGTAACAAAAGCGTCACAAAACCGTTGCTGATGTTTCATGAAACTGTCGCGCAGGCTTCATATAAATTGCTGATGGCCTCCCGAAATATTCTTGGGAGAAAACAGTGTCGAATCGACTTATCCAAAAAACATCTTTGGGGCTATCCGCTTCAATTCTTGCCATTTGCGCTCTCGCTCCATTGCAGGCGCATGCAAACTTTCTTGAAGGACAAGTCACGGACGCCTCTGGACAAGCTTCCTTTGAGGGCGCCATTGTTCGCATTGACGAAATCGGCCGCACCGCGACGACAGATCGTTTCGGTAACTACCGCTTTAATAATCTGACAACCGGCACTTATGGCGTGACGGTTTCCTATATCGGCACGCCGGGCACCAGCAGCACGGTGCAAATTCCCGCAACTGGCGCGACAGTTAATTTCCAAGTCGGCGAAGACGTCGCTTATGAAGACAACATCATTGTGGTTGGCCAAAAAGCTGCGCAGGCCAGTTCACTTAATCAACAGCGAGCTTCCGGCGCAATTCTAACCGTTATCGACTCCGATGGATTGGGCAACTTCCCCGACACGACAGTTGCGGACTCCCTGCAACGCGCGGCAGGTATTTCGGTTGAAACCGACCAAGGCGAAGGTCGATACGTGTCTATTCGGGGTCTGAACACGGACCTTATCTCCTCGTCCATTAACGGCGTTCGGACGCCGTCACCGGAAGATCGCCGCGGCGTCATGCTGGACGGTGTTCCGTCTGATCTGTTGGACGGAATTGAAATCCAGAAATCCCTAACCCCCGACGTCGATGCGGACAGTCTTGGCGGGGTCATCAACCTCAAAACCACCTCCGCCTTTGATCGCAAAGATAAGTATGCCCGTCTCAAACTAGAGGGTACATATAATGAGATCAGTGAGACGATTTCGCCGAAGGGCACATTGACGCTATCGGACACATGGAAAGATACTTTCGGCGCGGCGCTCTCGCTTAGCTATCAAAACCTCAATATTGAATCTCATAATAATGAGATCGGAGAATGGGGTGTGGATGAGGATTCAGGAGAGTTCATCCCAAATGATGATTACGAGCAACGCTGGTATGATATTCAACGTGAGCGTATCGGGGTCGTCGCCAATTTTGACTGGCGATTGAACGAGTCCACTGACCTATACTTACGCACCCTCTTCAACCGCTATGAGGATGACGAAGATCGCAATAAATTCGAAGTCCGCGAGTTCGACGAAGAAATCATAGCTGCCGATGCGGATAGCGTCAGCATTCGCCGCGGCGAAGTCGATGCTGAAGCGCGCCAGCGTAAAGAAGTCCGCGAAATCCAAACCTATTCCGTTGGCGGTAAGACCCTGACAGGCCCATGGACTGTCGAATATCAAGGCTCATACGCCTTTGCCACAGAAGACGATAGCGACAATCACGATGCGCGCTTCCGCTCCGGCCCTGAACAGCGAGATAGCGATGTCGGCTCCATTACTTTAGATTACTCCGATCCGCAGCAACCTGTCCTCAGCGGACTAGCGCTGGGCTTCCTGCAAGACCCGTCCAATTACGAGTTGGATGTTCTCGAGATCGAAGATACAATCAATGAAGACACAGAATATGCGCTGCAATTGGATATCGCCCGCGACTCAATGTTGGGCAATACACCGGTTGAATGGAAAGTTGGCGCAAAATATCGCGACCGTAATAAATTCCGTGATCAGAATTTCGCCTTTTATGAACCCGATGAAGATGTCGCCCTCATCGACTTCATCGAAGCGGATGCGGAAATCGAAAACTGGCGTCTCGCCAACCGCATGTTCCGCTGGCCCGATGCAGACCTGACACGCAGTTTGCGTGATGGCTTCGCGCCGGGCGGCTTTGTCGACGGCGAATTTCAAGCGGAAGATAGCCTCATCGACTCCACTGTCGGAGACTTTGACATTGATGAAAAAATCCTCGCCGGTTACGCGATGGGCACATTTGAGCTCGGCAAAACGACGGTCACAGCCGGCGTCCGCGTTGAAGATACGCAGACCGATCTGAGCGGTTTCTTTCTGGAAGAAGGCGATGATCTGGAAGACTTCGTCGTCACCGAACGCAATATCACTAAATCTTATACTGACGTCCTACCCAGCGTAAACGTCCGTCATAACTTTACTGAGAACCTTGTGGGACGCGCCGCTTATTATGCCGCCGTTGTTCGCCCGACATTCGGTGACATTGCACCCCGCGCCTTCCTGAATGATGACCGGGACGAGCTTGAACTCGGCAATCCAAATCTCGACGCATATGATGCGAATAATTACGATCTGAGTTTGGAATTCTATCCAACCCGTCTCTCCGTCGTTTCAGTCGGCCTGTTTTATAAAGAGATTTCAGATGGAATTTTCCCGGTTGAGTTTGACATTGAAGACGTCCCGGATAGCGTTGATTTATCTTTCCTCCCACAAGCCACAATAGACGGGCTCGATGAGGTCAGCACATTTATCAATGTCGAGGAAAGCCGTATCTTTGGCGCAGAGTTCAGCGTCGTTCAAAACCTGGGCGATCTGACGGATGCGCTGGACGGTTTCCTGATTTCCGGCAATTTGACCTTGTCAGACAGTGAAGCGAGCTTGGCCGATGGCCGTCAAGTCCGGTTCCTGAAACAAGCCGACACGGTTGGGAATGTGCAAATCGGCTATGACAAAGGCAAATGGGACTTGCGTCTGTCCGCTAATTATCGCGGAAATTATTTAGACGAGCTATTTGAGGAAGATCTGGACCGTTTCGCAGATGACCGCCTGCTCGTCAGCGCGTCCGCTAAGTATAAAGTCTCCAAACAGCTTCAACTTTATGTCGAGGGCAAAAACCTCTTGGACGAGCCGGAATATTACTATTTCGGCGATGAGAGCCGCCTGTCGCAATATGACGAATTTGGCAGCAGCTTCGTCTTCGGCGCCCGCTTCACATATTAGGAGGCTAAGATGAAAAAAATTCTCATTCTGACAGCGGCAGCCTCTCTTTTGGTAGCTTGTGCTAAAGCGCCAACGGAGCCTGTTCTCCCAAATACAGAAAGCGACTATCCCGCTTTCACCGTCACAGCGGCGTTTGAAACGCCTGTCATGACGAGCGAAGGCGACAGTGCGGATGATCCGGCGATCTATATCAACCCAAATGGCGGCGGCTTCATCGCCGCCACAGATAAGCAAGCCGGGCTTTATATATATAATCTCGACGGGACGCAGCGCGACTACATGGCGCTGGGCACGGTCAATAATGTCGATCTGCGTGATGGCTTTATATATAAATCAAAGCCGCATGTGCTGATGGTCATGAGTAATGATGAAATTAACGCGGTGGAAACGCGGCTTTATGATCCGGCCTCCGACACATTTATCACACCCGGAGGCGCGCGAATTTCGACAGGGACGCTTTCACCCTATGGCATCTGTCTCGGAAAGTCAGTCAACGACACTTATCATGTAGGCTTGACCACCAAAGCCGGTATTTATGAGCAGCACATCCTCAGCATTGTCGACGGTAAGATGAGCGCGCGCAAAGTCCGCGATTTCTCAACCGGCACAAAAACCGAGGGCTGCGTCTTTGATGACCGCACGAACCATCTCTTCATTGCCGAAGAAGAAGGCGGTCTCTACCGCTACCCCGCTTCACCTACTGGCAAAGATGGTCAAGTCGTCATCGCCCGCGTCGGCGAATATGGCCTGACGGCCGATTTCGAAGGGGTCTCCGTTTATGAAGACGGCGCGAATGGCGGGTATGTCATCCAATCCTCTCAGGGCAATAATAGCTACGGCGTGTTCAAACTGCCGGGCTTGGAATTCGCGGGCCGCTTCCAAATTGGTGACGGCGCTGTCGACGGCGTATCCACAACCGACGGATTGGCAGCGATTTCCACCCCGACGCCGCAATTTCCGCGCGGGTTTTTAGTCGTGCAGGATGATATGGACAACACATCCGTGTCTGAACCGCGAAAAAAACAGAATTTAAAAATTATTGATTGGCGAGAGATTGAAGCGGGTCTCGCCCGGTAAGTACCGCCAAAATTAATACCTCGTTAAAGCTGCCCCCACTGAGGCGGCTTTTTTCATGTCCGATTTCAAGGCTTGGTAACTTGTCCTAACGAAAAGTCTGTGGATATTAACCCAGCTTACCAAAACGTTAATTTGTTAAGTAAATCAAGCGTTTACGGCCTGTTCATACGAATCGGCGAGCACAGAGGGGAAGAAACCCAAAACCCCCGTCTCGAAAGCGTCCCAAGTGCAAGAAAAACCGAATAACCGCTTCAAGGTCATCACCAACCCAAACCCTCCGGCGCGGCGCGATCCGTCTGCCGAAATGCCCATCTCTGAGATGCCGCTCAACCAGATTGTCCAAGGCGATTGCATCGTCAATATGAATGCCCTGCCCTCTGAGAGCGTTGATCTCGTCTTTGCCGATCCGCCCTATAATCTACAGCTTGGCGGAGATTTGTCCCGCCCTGATAATTCTCACGTCGCAGGCGTGACCGAAGAGTGGGATCAATATGACACGATGGACGCTTATGACCTGTTCACCCAGGAATGGATGTCCGCGGCCCGTCGTATCCTAAAGCCGAACGGCGCGATCTGGGTCATGGGCAGCTATCACAACATCTTCCGCTGCGGCACGGTTTTGCAAGACCAGCAGTTCTGGATACTTAATGACATTATATGGCGTAAGACAAACCCGATGCCGAATTTCCGTGGCACGCGCTTCACCAATGCGCATGAGACACTCATCTGGGCGTCTAAATCCGAGGATGCCAAGCCAACCTTCCATTATGATGCCATGAAAATGCTCAATGAAGGCGTTCAGATGCGTTCCGATTGGACACTCCCGATTTGCACAGGGCGCGAGCGCCTTAAAAAAGGTGACGGCAAGAAAGCCCATCCGACGCAAAAGCCGGAAAGCCTGCTCCACCGCGTTATTCTCGCCTCGACAAATCCGGGTGACGTTATTGTAGATCCCTTCTTTGGCACTGGCACCACCGGTGCAGTCGCTAAGAAACTGGGCCGAAACTATATCGGCTTCGAACGCGAAGAAGAATATATGATCCACGCCAGCCGCCGTATCGCGTCGATTGAGGAAGGCGCAACCGTCGCCGTCACCAAATCCAAACGCTCCGAACCGAAAGTGCCCTTTGGCAATCTCGTCGAACGCGGCCTCGTCAAAATTGGCACAATGGTCTTCTCAAAAAACGGCATTCTCTCTGCGACAGTCCGCGCCGATGGCAGCTTGGAATCAGGCAAGCAAAGCGGGTCTATCCATAAACTCGGCGCGCTGCTGACAAATGCGCCGTCCTGCAACGGTTGGACATTCTGGCACCTCCAAGGTCCCAAAGGCTTGCAACCGATCGACACCATCCGAGCAGCCGTCCGCGCCGAAATGGCAGAGGCCGCACAAGCATAACTGCCAACTTGGCAAAATTGGCCGCTTAGCTTAACTGGACGTAATGCCGTTCAGCTTGCATTTAACCTGAGTTAACCATAGAGACGGGATAGGCCTGCGCAGCCGCACGGGCCTTCTTTATTTTTATTGGGGAACTTTGGAGACCATAATGAGCAAACGTGACGAACTAATCGAAAAATATGCTGACGATTTGAAAAACAAAATTGGCGTAACACCGGATATGGACCTTCTTCGCAAGGTCACAATTGGCTGTGGCCCATCAATCTACAATAAGGACTCCTCGACTGTTGCCGGATCAGACAAATCTGAACTCGAAACAGTGAAGAAAAGTTTCCTGATGAAGAAGCACGGTTTGTCCGAGAGCAAAGATCTCGACGGCGCAATTGCGACTGTCATGGAAAAATACGGCAAGTCTAATCCAAGTAAACACCGTGCGGTTGTCTATTATATGCTGACAAAGCACTTCGGCCTTGAAGGTAACTACAAGTAGCCTGATTTTGGGAACCCGTTTCCCGCTAAAGCATTTACAAAAGGCGTGGGTCTTAGGCCTGCGCCTTTTTTAATGCCCGAAAGTAGGAGCCAACATGACCAACGCCGCCGAAATAAAAAAGTCTCTTAAACAGGTCGATAAATCCGATCTCAGCCAGACCGTGGACGAATCAATTGCGGCGCGCCTCGGAAAACCCGCTGACGAAGAAGAATAATACGCGAAAGCCGCTCAGTTTTGCGGGGCGGCGCCTATTATTTTCCGGAACACGGTCGGCAAGCCTTTAAAGTCAGTAATCCACTGACCTTCGGTCGGTTTTTCTATCCTTGCCGTAAACACGTCAATCCGCAACTCGAAATGCGTGAAGACGTGTTTGATATTTCCGGCGCGTTCCCAATTTCGTTTGATGGGCGCAGCGACGTGATCTTTGGGTTTTTCGCCCCAATCTGAAGTCGGCACGCCCAGCATCCCGCCGAGCAGACCTTTATCCGGGCGGGCTTCTACCAAAATTTTATCCCCGCAGCGCAGTACATAGGCGTAACCATACCGAACGGGCGTCGGTTTCTTCTTCTCTTTTTTCGGATAAAGCGTCTCAATCCCCTTCGCATGAGCCTTGCACCATTCTGACCATGGGCAGAGCGAACAAGTCGGGCTTTTCGGTGAGCAAAGGCTCGCGCCGAGATCCATCAGCGCCTGACCGTAATCGCCGGGCCGGTCGGCACGGACCAATGTCCCTGCCAACTCTCTCAGACCTTTGCGCCCTTTTGGGAGGGACGGCTCATAAGCAAACACCCTTGATATGACCCGCTCCACATTGCCGTCGACAATATTTGTCGGCTCATCAGCGCAAATCGCTGCAATCGTCGCCGCCGTATAGGGCCCTATCCCCGGCAAGCTCAGCAATGTGGTCTCATCGGTAGGGAAAACTCCCGCATGCGAGTCGCGCACCACGTCCGCGCATTTGTGCAGGTTCCGCGCGCGCGCGTAATATCCCAGCCCAGCCCACATGGAGAGAACAATATCACGCGGCGCATCGGCAAGGTCTGAGACAGTCGGGAAGGCTGCGAGAAATTTTTCCCAATAAGGTGCGGCATGAGCGAGAGTGGTTTGCTGGCTCATGACCTCCGATAACCAGATGGCATAGGGGTCGGCGGTCACGCCCCGCGCGCGGTCCTCGGGCCGGACCCGCCAAGGCAAAGTCCGTCCCTGCTCATCATACCAGCCCAATAAAGCCGCGCGCATCTCAATAATATCGTGCATGAAGGCGATGTGTCCGCTTTACGCCTTGGCTGCAATAGGCGACATAGTGGGGATGCCAGACAATAACCTAAATAAAGACAATAGCCGACATAATGA
>Ga0209185_1000383_pt1 | contig 54318 bp, 41 predicted proteins | sample SidtaG_2_FD_187425 | JGI IMG/M metagenome (GOLD analysis project Ga0209185, IMG submission 187425) | Marine algal microbial communities from Sidmouth, United Kingdom - Sidmouth_Asex2 metaG (SPAdes) (version 2) | ecosystem: Host-associated > Algae > Red algae > Unclassified | place: Sidmouth... | reverse complement strand
GCAACATGGCACCACCTGAATCCATTTCGAACTCAGTAGTGAAACGTGTTAGCGCCGATGGTAGTGTGGGAGTTCCCATGTGAGAGTAGGACATTGCTAGGCGCCTATTAAAGAAACCCGTAGTCGACACTACGGATTTTTAAATCCAGAACATAGAAAATGTATTAAGTTTTTTATCTTCTAAAGTTTTTGTTTAGCGACAATAGCGACATGGCACCACCTGAATCCATTTCGAACTCAGTAGTGAAACGTGTTAGCGCCGATGGTAGTGTGGGAGTTCCCATGTGAGAGTAGGACATTGCTAAACGTCTATTTCAACCTGTAATAGGTTACCCCGTGGAGGGGTTCCCGAGTGGCCAAAGGGATCAGACTGTAAATCTGACGGCTCAGCCTTCGGTGGTTCGAATCCACCTCCCTCCACCATCTTTTCTTATATTTATTCCGCTCTTAATTGTCGTGTCATATTATTTGTATCTATTAATCATTTCTTCATACTTCGGTTTTAACTTGATATACCTGCTGTAGGATTCTGAATTAACCGATAATTTATTAAACTCCCTTGTTAGTAACTTTGCTGTAATTGTATCTTTATCTCTTGCAGTAGCGTTTTCCATTGAAAATATAATGGACTGATATAAATTTAATTTGATACCTATATGATACGGAAATAAAGATAATGCATGGTTCAACTTATCAGTAGCTAAAAGATAGTGTCCTGTACGATATAAATTTGTACCTGTTTCTAAAGCTTCCTGCGCTTCAAGTTTTTTTGAATTACTAATGGGTTGCTCAATTACACTTGAAATATCTAGCATTAGCTCAGTATCATCTGGATTTGATTCGGCTAAGGTATTAATTAAGTTTTCTGCACTTTCTTTTTTATTTAAACAAATAAGTGATTTGGCTATTGAAAGTGTTGCTTTTGGAGAGTAATCGTTTTCTGCTTTAAGCAATAGTTTTTCTGCTTCATTTAAAATATTTATTGATAATGGAAATTCCTTAACTTTATGGTGTAAACGCGAGGTAAGTAATAAAGATATTACTTTAAGTTCAGGAAGCTTGAAATCTTTAGTCATCCTCTTTAAGGCACTGAAAACCTTTTTATTAAGTTGCTTGACCTGATAGGTAGACAATTGGTCAGCATATTCTAAAAGTGCTTCAGCAAAATTAATTGTATTTTCAGGTTCACGATGAATTGAGTGGTAGGCCAAGTCATGGGTTTTTCCATAGGCTGTTGTTGCTTGTTCAAAGTTTTGATTTGATAAACATTGCTCCGCATATTTTTTTAAACGAGGTACAGATCGAGGAGAAATGCTGATTGCTTTCTCAAGGATACGTTCAGCCTCAATTGGCTCTTCTAAAAGTTGGTAAGTTTTTGCTAACCAATCGTAAGCAGACAAATAATGAGGATAATTAGTTATTAAAGTATGTAAATAATATTTAGCTGTTAAGTATTGATGATCAGCGATGGCGATTTTACTTAATCCAATAACAGCCCATTGACAGTTTTCTTCATTCTTATATGTTAAATATATATCTTTAGCTAAATCGTATTGGCCAAGCTCGTAATATTGCCTGGACTTAATACCTAAACATTCATTTCTGTATAAGTTATCTTTCTTTAACAGGACATCACATCGTTCAATCACTTCATTGTGATTATTTTTATCCATTGCGCTATATATTGGAGACATTACTTGTTTTTTTAGTAAGCATTTTTCTAGACGTGATGAGATATCACCTAAAGTATAAGGCTTTATTAAATAATCATCAGGCTTGTGTTCTAGTGCAGCTAACACCATCGATTGGGATATTTCAGCTGTGATCATTAAAATGGTGCAGTGGCGTGAAATTAAGTTCTTTACCCGTAATTCTTCTAGAAGCTGTTGACCATTCTTGCGATTTTCTCCTAAGTCATAACCAAGTAATATCACGTTGTAATCAATGTTTTCACATTTTAACATAATGTCAGGTGCATGATGACTCGTATCAATACGCAGAGCGTGGATAGTTTGAGCAAATTTTTTTAAAATTTCGCGAGATTGACGAATTGAATCAACAATTAGAATGTTTTGTTGATAACATACAGGGTTAAGCATGAAATACCTTCACTATCACTAGTTTAATGGCTTGTAATTAAGTCCTTTAAGTTAACTTTAGCAGCTATTTGCGTTTTAGATAATATTTTCCTATACAATTCAATTTACTTGTTTATAGAGAACAATTAAAAAGCTATACGAGGTTAAGTAAATTGCCTTAATCCTAGCTATAATGTAAGCTTCACCGCCGCAATTGGCGGTATATTGAATAAATATATTAATTGAGTACATTATGAGTTTTACATCTTTAGGCCTTTCACCCGCAATTCTTAAAGCGTTATCTGAAAAAGGGTATGAAAATCCCTCCCCTATTCAAGAACAAGCAATTCCTGCAGTATTGGCTGGTAAAGATGTTATGGCTGCTGCTCAAACAGGTACTGGGAAAACAGCTGGTTTTACTTTACCTATTTTAGAAATATTATCGAATGGTAATAAGGCTAAACCCAATCAAGCTCGTAGTTTGATCTTAACTCCCACGCGTGAATTAGCTGCTCAAATTGCCGTTAATGTAGAAACCTATAGTAAATATTTATCTTTAAGTTCCACCGTGGTTTTTGGTGGTGTCAAAATTAATCCTCAAATGATGAGATTGCGCCAAGGTGCTGATATTGTTATTGCTACACCGGGCAGGTTGCTTGATTTATTTAACCAAAAAGCTATCCGATTTGATCAACTTGAAGTATTGGTTTTAGATGAAGCGGATAGAATGCTTGATATGGGTTTTCTTCGGGATATTAAAAAGATATTATCGTTTTTACCTAAACAGCGCCAAAATCTACTTTTTTCGGCTACGTTTTCAGATGATATTCACGATTTGGCACGAGGTTTAGTGAATAACCCTGTTGAAATCTCTGTTACTCCTAAAAATTCAGCAACTGAATTAGTTAGCCAACTAGTTTATCCAGTAGATAAAAAGAAGAAGCCAGAGTTATTAACTCAATTAATTAAAGATAATAATTGGCAGCAAGTGCTGGTATTCATGAAAACAAAACATGGCGCAAATAAACTTACTAAAATATTAGAGAGTGCAGACATTAAAGCTGCAGCTATTCATGGTAACAAAAGCCAAGGGGCGCGTACTAAGGCGTTAGCTAATTTTAAAGACGGTAGCATTAGCGTGTTGGTCGCAACAGATATTGCTGCACGTGGCATTGATATAGATCAACTGCCACAAGTGGTGAATTTTGAATTACCCAATGTACCAGAAGACTATGTGCATCGTATAGGTAGAACAGGGCGCGCTGGTTCTAGTGGGCACGCCGTTTCGTTAGTTAGTGCTGATGAAATAGATTTATTAAATGACATACAGCATGTAATGCAAAAATTTATTCCGCGTGAAGTATACGAAGGTTTTGCGCCATTTAATGACTTACCTGAATCGAGAAAACTACGACCGATAAAAGCTAAAAGAGCTAAAAAGACTACATCTAGTTTTGAGCATAAAGATGGGCAACGATCTGCAGATAATGCTCGTGGACATAAACCTAAAAGTAAAAATCCAGGTCATAAAGTGGGTAGCAGCCCACAAAATAGAACTACACGTAAACCTAAGCCACAAGATGGTGGTGCTAAAGATCCTTATTCAGCATCACGATAAGATTATATATTCATTATCATTTAAGATGCCATGAAACGAGCATCTTGATTAGTAGCGAGTATATGATTGTCATCATCCAAGTGCTCTATAAGTGAACACCTTGTTTTGTAACAGGTATAAATTATTTATAATTAACGGCAAGCCATTTATCTAAATTATTTGCGAAAGCTTGCCGGTCTGTTTGACTAATTGGTGGTACGCCGCCTGTTTGTATTCCGCTAGATCTAAGAGTGTCCATAAAGTCTCTCATGTTAAGTTTTTGCTTGATATTTTCGGTGGTGTATAGCTCGCCTCGAGGATTTAAAGCGATGCAGCCTTTTTCAATAACTTCTGCAGCCAATGGAATGTCAGCCGTTATTACCAAGTCTTTCGCATGCGCTCTTTTAACTATTTCATCATCAGCTACATCAAAGCCTGAATTGACTTGAACAAAACTAATGACCTTTGATGGTGGAATTTTAAGGTAATGATTTGCCACTAATATAAGTTCAACGTTAACACGCTCAGCTGCACGAAAAAGTATATCTTTGATCACTACTGGACAAGCGTCTGCATCTACCCATATTTTCATTTATATTACCGTTTCTATAATTTAACGCATTTTTTTGGTGCAACGTATAGGGTGCAACAAAATACATCATTTTCAATAAACGTTATTTTGGCTCTTTTAAACACAGTATTAAAGGTTTAAATGGCTAATATAACCTTTTTAAGGTTATATTAATGTGGAATAGAAACTGCAAGATAATTGTTATAAATACTTAGCCATACATTACAAAGAGATATTTAGATGAACAAGCCACAAAGAGATATAACCTTAAGATTTTTAGCCGAACCCCAAGATGTAAATTTTGGTGGTAAAGTGCATGGTGGGGCAGTAATGAAATGGATAGATTTAGCGGCTTATGCTTGCGCAGCTGGTTGGAGTGGTCGTTATTGTGTTACCGCCTATGCGGGTGGTATTAAGTTTGTAGCTCCTATACACGTAGGTAGTTTAGTTGAAGTATCAGCAAAGGTAATATATACCGGAACGTCTTCAATGCACATCGCACTAGAAGTAAATGCCTGTGATCCTAAATCACTTATTCGTCGCAAAACTACGCACTGTATTGTTATTATGGTTGCTGTGGATGAAACGGGTCAAAAAATCCGTATCCCTGAATACATTCCCGAAACTGAAGATGATATTTGCCAGCACAATACAGCTGTTAAGTTGATGGAAATGAGAAAGAAAATTGGCGATGAAATGGAAATATTTACTATTTAGCTATATCTAATGATAAACCTAACGATAAAAATTACTATACAACCTCACTTTGCTAGACGTTAAATTGATAATAGATTGTGAAGAGTGATTACAACCATTTTACGTTCAGTAATAAAAAGTTATTAATTTATATAGGTTAAGTATGAGTGAACAAAAATCCTTACAAAATATAGTAAACCTTAGCGATGAAGAAAGAGTTAAATATTTTTTTAAAGAAGTAAGTCAACTAAAGGCTATTTGGATACTAACCGATGAACATGGCTGTGTTATGTTAAATACAGAAGATGAAGATTGCATTCCTGTATGGCCCTCACAAAATACTGCTGAACTTTGGATAAATAAAGAATGGATAAATTGTAAGGCTGAATCTATTAGCTTGAATAAATGGTATAGCCGTTGGACTCAAGGTTTGATGGATGACGAACTTGCTGTTGTAGTTTTTCCAAATACAAATGAACAAGGCATAGTTCTTTATCCAGATGAGTTAGAGGTTGAGTTAAGAAAAAACAACTAAACTAAACGTAACTTTTAGTAAAGTGAGCTCAAATAAGTTTACTCCTTAGCTCATATTCATTTAAGCTAAGATTAAAGTAAGGTAAGTTCTTCAAATAGGATTAATTAAAATGAAAAAATTTTTAACAAGTATTGTTATTGCTTCTACATTGATAGTTGCTACATCGACAATGGCGGAAAATGCCAAATCTTTAAAACAAGCAGAGCGAGCTGTTGAAACTCGTAAAGCTGTTTTTGGTTTGTTGGGAAGTAATATGTTTCCATTAGGTTCTATGGCTAAGGGAAGAATGCCTTTTGACGCCAAAGCGATTGAAAAGCATGCTTTACGCATTAATCAGTTATCTTTAATGATTGCAGATCATACAAGTACTAATACTTCAGGATTTAAAGTAAAAACTGAAGCGTTAAACGATATTTGGGAGAAACCAGATGCGTTTGAACAACGCACGAATGATTTAGTAACTGCATCAGCACACTTACAAAAAATCGCTAATTCAGGTGACGAGTCAGCAATAAAAAAAGCTATTGGTGAAGTAGGTAAATCTTGTGGTGGCTGCCATGATGACTTTAAAGCAGACTAATTAATTTAGTTTGTTTTATGTAGTAAATTAATATAAATCAAATTATAAAAAAGCAGTTATTGGTATCGATAACTGCTTTTTTTATAAATTTAAATTAACTCAATAATAACTTTCAATGACAGGTGCATTTAAAATAACGAGCCAATATACAAAAGCGGCAACACTTATCGAAACTATAAACGCAGTTATAATTTTAGAGTGTGGTATGGCATCTTTTTCGGTAACATCTTTAGTTGATTTTTTACCTGTGAACATAGCAGCGACTAACGCTTTCTTTTTAAAAATTTTATAAAAAATAATAGCAAGTATATGTAAAGCTATTGCAGCCAATAAAAAATTAAAGCTATTACGATGAAAAAACATTAACGAGCTCTCAATGTTTTCATCAATGGTTCCGTAATAGGGGCCGGTTGTAAAAATATCGTCATTCATAAACAAGCCACTAATGGCTTGCAAAAAAATAAGTACCAACATAAAAACAACCATTAAACTGCCTAATGGGTTATGCCCTGGGTGTTTGGTTGATTGAGTTTTATTTTGTGGTTTTACATATCGTATTAATTTTTTGGGTGTTGGTATAAAATTTACAAACTTAGCATGAGTTGTACCTAAAAACCCCCAAATTAATCTAAAAGCAATTAAGCCAAGGGCTACGTAGCCAAAAATTAAATGGTAATCGATTAAATTATTATCTTGATCTGAGGTATACCATGCACCAAAAATAGTAACGACTAAACACCAATGAAACAATCTTAATGGCAAATCCCAAATTAAAATCTTTTTTTCCATTTTTATTACCTCAATTAGAAAACTTCACTGCACTACTCAATGTTGAATTATCTCTGATACAATGGCTTTACTAAAAATGACCACTGTGAAAATTGTATGAGCTTTATCTCTTTAGCGTTAAATCCTGTTTTACTAAAAGCCATTGAAGAGTCAGGTTACCAAAGTCCTACACCTATTCAACTTGCAACTATTCCCACTATTTTAGATCACCACGATGTTATGGCTGGTGCGCAAACAGGAACAGGTAAAACCGCCGCTTTTACGCTACCTATTTTACATCATTTATTATCACAACCCACAATTAACGTTGTAAAAGCATTAATTTTAACACCTACGCGAGAACTAGCTCAGCAGGTATTTAAAAATATAGAGACTTACTCAAAGTATACCAATATAAAAACAGCACTAGTTTACGGAGGCGTAAGTATTAAGCCACAAATAGCTGCAATAAATCTAGGCGCAAATATTATCGTTGCAACACCTGGGAGGCTATTAGACCATTTAGTTAACGGCTCACTTACTTTATCCGAATTACAATATTTAGTTTTTGATGAAGCAGATAGAATGCTCGATATGGGTTTTAAAGATGAAATAAATAACATATTAAAACGTATACCAGCAAAACGACAAACATTACTTTTTTCCGCCACATTTGATGATAATATTTTTAAATTAAGCAAAAGCTTATTAACAGAGCCACACTTAATCGAAGTAGGTGAAAGAAATACCGCAGCTACAGATGTAGAGCAAATTGTTTACACGGTAGATTCGGATAGAAAACGTGAACTTACTTCATTCTTAATCGGTTCTAAAAATTGGCGACAAGTGCTTATTTTTACCCGCACTAAACAAGGTGCAGATGAACTCGCAAAAGAAATGTGTAAAGACGGCATAAAAACACAGTCTATACACGGCGATAAATCACAAGGAGCTCGAGATAAAGCATTAGCTGAATTTAAAGAAGGAAAAACCAGAGCTCTGGTCGCCACTGATGTTGCATCACGAGGCATCGATATTAATGACTTACAATATGTAATTAATTATGAGTTGCCTTATATTGCAGAAGATTATATTCACCGTATCGGACGAACAGGGCGCGCAGGTAAAACTGGAACAGCTATTTCACTTATGAGCCCAAGCGAAGAGTGGTTGCTAACAGCCGTTGAAAAAGTAATAAATAATCGCTTACTGCAACAGTGGTTTCCTGGTTATGAACCTGATCCTAATAAAACTGTAAATAATGCAAAAAACAATGGTCGTAATAATCAAGGCATGGCTTCTAAAAAAAATGCTCGAAAAAAAGCACTGGGAATTAAGTCAAATCACAGAAAAAGATCGCTTAAATAAATTCTTTGTTATTAAAAATTATAATCTCATAAACTTTTTATTTGCTCAATTAATAGGTCAAAAGACTTGCATACCCAAAGTGAACTAATAATGAAAAATACAAATATAGTAATAAAAAAATTAATCTTCATTTCATGTTTATTATTTGTTGTACAGGCCTTTAGTAATGAAATACAAGTTAATCATCAACCTCTTCAACACCATAATGAAGACGAAGGTTATAAAAACACAGATAAAGGTTTTGAAAATAAGATTGATATTTTAGCTCTATTGTGGCGTTACATCTCTGAAGATAGAATTGATGCAATACCTTCAAAAGCTATACCCGTGAAAAAGCTAACTACAAAGCAACTCGAGCAATTACCCCGTCATGTTGATAGTCTTATACGGTTTGGGCACTCAACAATTTATTTAAATTTAAGCGGAGAGCGTTGGTTAATCGACCCTGTATTTAGTGAGAGAGTATCACCATTTAGTTTTATCGGTCCTAAGCGCTTTCATCAACCCCCTATTTCATTAGATCAGCTACCTAAGCTACAAGGCGTTATTATTAGTCATGATCATTATGATCATCTCGATAAAGATTCAATTCAACAGTTAAACAAGATAACTCAGGTTTTTATAGTACCCTTAGGTGTAAATGAGCATTTAAAAGATTGGGGGATAAGCCCCTCTAAAATAATTACACTAGATTGGTGGCAATCGTTTAGCATGAGCGATGTGACTATTACTTCAACACCAACGCAGCACTTTTCTGGTCGAGGCTTGTTTGATAAAAATGATACTTTATGGTCCTCGTATGTTATTCAATCAAAAAATAGTAAATTATATTTTAGTGGAGACTCAGGCTATTTTAAGGGATTTAAAGAAATAGGTGACAAGTTAGGTCCTTTTGATGTGACCATGATGGAAACAGGCGCATACGATAAGCAATGGGCGACGATACACATGACACCAGAGGAAACTATTCAAGCTCATTTAGATTTAAAAGGTAAAGCGATATTGCCTATACATAATGGTACATTCGATTTAGCCTTTCATAGCTGGCACGAACCTTTAAAGCGTATTCATAAACTTGCCACTAAAATAAACATGCCAATATTAACACCTATCATGGGACAAGTAATAAACATTAATCAATCAACACAAACGTACCAATGGTGGATTGAATAGTTTAAAACCCACTTTCAGTATCTTATGCCCTCAATTAATAGTGTTTTTTCACGTTTATAGGCTAATACTTATACTATGCGATAAAAATAAATTCAAATAACTTCAAGGAATCTTAAAAACGCTTTATTTATAAATAAAGCGAGCTTGTAGATTCAATACACATTAATGAAGAAAAAGCCTGATTTTTAAAGGATCAGGTAACTTATTAAATATATTAGCTTATTTATAATTTTATAAAATAAGCTAATTAGTTAATTGTGTATTGTTAACAAAAAAGATTGACAAGTATGTTGCTGCAGAATTAGAGTGGTACAAGTGGTATATTTCAAATACAGTATTTGAGATTACTGAATATTACAAAATACAATAATTATAAACAAGAATATCTATGGGAGATACGATGGTGAACACAAGTAAGAAGTTTAAACTTAATGCTGTTTGCGTAGCTATTTTTTCAGTACTAAGTATCGGTGCTAATGCACAAGATGCAAGTGACGAAGAAAAAAAAGTAGCAAATGCAAATGAAGAGATTGAGGTTATTGAAGTTACCGGCCTACGCGGGAGTTTAATTAAATCAATTAACGATAAACGATTTTCATCTAATGTAGTTGATACAATCAACGCTGAAGATATAGGTAAAAGTACTGATCAAAACATTGCTGATGCGTTAGGACGTATTACGGGTGTTTCAATTGTGCAAAACCAAGGTGAAGGTTCGCAAATTACTATCCGTGGTGCAACTTCTCAACAAAACAACATCACACTCAACGGACAACAACTTACAACAACCGATTTCAGTCAAGCTGTCGATTTAAGTTCTTATTCTGCTGACGCCCTTTCAAGATTAGAAGTCGTTAAAACACCAAGTGCTGATCATGATGAAGGTTCATTGGGTGGTAGTGTAAATTTAGTTACTATCAAGCCATTAAACCGTGCTGGTAAAGAGCCAATTCGCTCATTGGAAGTTCAAGGTCGCTATAACGAATTTGCCGATAAAACAGACAGTAAAATTCAATTTACAGTAACAGAAACCTTCTTAGATGATTCATTAGGCCTAGCCTTATCTGCTTTCAAAGACACTAACAGTACTCGACGTGATCAATATCGCGTAGGTAACTTTGTAGAATCTAATTCATACAGAAATGCTACCGATCAAGATGGTAATATCATCAGTGATGTTATCGGTATTAAACATGACAATACATCATATTCACTCCATCAAAATGAGTCAGACCGTACTGGTTTAACTTTAGGTTTACAATGGATACCAACTGACGAAACTGAAGTAACTTATGATCTTACTTACAGTAAACAAGATAGAATTAGAACCTTTGATGAAGTAAAAACTCGTACCACAGGTAGCACAGGTCTTGTTGAAGGTGAGCGTAACGTTGCTAACTATGATAATGCTGAATACCAATCTACTTTTACAGACCCATTTGCCGATTGGTTAGTAGTTGATACAACGACTAATACCGTTTTAAAAGATACAAGCCGATTTGGCGTTGGTGATATTACACGTTCTGATAATGCTACTGAAGAAAGCAATTTAAGTACTACCATTAAAGTAGAGCACTATATTACTGATGATTTACAAGTAAGTGTTGCTTTAGGTCATTCACGTAGTGAAAGCGAAAGTAGTCCTGATAATGCTTATACAAATATGCAGAACTTTCTACAAGTACCAGGACCTTTATTATTTAAAGCGGGTAAGAATGTTGTCCCAAGTGGGTATGATTGTACATCAGGACAATGTGAAATTGTAACGGGTGACACTTTTGTTGATTTAGGCGAAAACCTTTTTGTTTACCAAGATGCAGATGGCACTACACGTCCTCAATGGTATGATAATACTAATGTGCTAACCGGTTTTAATCCTGCAGATTTAGACACATTTCATTTAGGCTTTATCTCTCAAGAAGATATTGCAGTTGAGGATACTATTAATAATGCTCAACTAGATTTTGATTATGCGGTTGAAATGGGCCCAATCATCAAATTCGAATTCGGTGCTAAATATAGTAAACGTAAAAAGTTTGTTGATAATCAAAGTTATCAATTTACATCTTCAACACAAACAATTGTTTTAGAAGATCCAGTTACAGGAGAGCGAACTGTTATTGATAATGGTGATATTTCTGGTATCAGAGCGAGTCAAATAGCTAAATCTGGTGGATTAGGGGTTAACGATTTTATGTCTAGCTTAGGCTATGGACGCAACCCAGTCACAACAGGTATAAGCCCAATTGACGTAAAACAAGCCCTTGACCTTATTATTGGCAATGATGATGTTGTAAGAGATGTAAACGATACTGAAACTCGCACCACGGAATTGGAAACTAAAGCTGTATACTTTAAGGCTGGTTTTGAATTTTTAGATGGTGATTTAACTGGTGATATTGGTATTCGTTATGTAGAAACTGAAGTCGAAGCACGAGGTGCTGCTGGTGCACAATGGTGGAGTCACACAGGCACTAACCTTGCTCGTGAATTTAGTTATACAAAACTACAAGAATTACGTGATAAAAGTTTAGCAGCCTGTCCTATCCCTAACGCAGAAGATGTAGGTTATGCGAAAAAATTTGGACGGGTTGACGGTTTAGGTTGGGATACTTCTGCAGGCCCAGATCCAACTGGTTGGACTCGAATTCCTGATGCAGGACCATGTCATGATCCTGATTATGCTGACTGGTTTGAAGTTCTGTCTGCGGATCCAACTGCAGTTGATTATCCAGCCGGACATCCACGTGCAGGAGAAGAGTTTGTTACACCTGATTGGGTTAACATGTGGCGTTATGCAGATATTAGTGGCACTCACTATAATGAATTTGGTGATCCAAGCTTAACGGCTGCGCCATTTACTTGGGATGGTTCAACCCCAGGAGGGGCGGATACTAACGGTTTTGTTTCTAGTTCAATAAAGAATAATAGAATCTCATCGTTTGCGGCTTCAGGTGTAAATTCTTATTCAAATGTATTACCCAGCTTAAACTTAAATTATGCTATTTCAGAAGATTTAATAGCTCGCTTTGCTATTTCAAAAACAATGACACGTCCTGAAATTGATCAATTAAGACCAGGGTTTTCATTAAATCAAGCAGCTTTCTGGAGCGGAGAAGATTCAAATGTTGGAAGTGGTATTACTCAGTTTAATACAAAACTCAAACCGCTTGAGTCTAAAAATTTAGATTTATCAATAGAGTGGTATTTCAATCCTACCTCTATGTTGAGCGTAGCTTTTTATAGAAAAGATATGAGTAACTTTGCTGATACAGAATCATTTAGAAGTTATGTAAGAGATTTCAGACAAGATGAAACTGTTGATGCTGACACCCTCTACCTTGACGCTGCAGATACTTCAACATGTTTATCATTAAAAGGCACAGCCGATTTCCCATTAAATAAAAACTTAGCCCCAACGCTTTCTAATGATCCTAAACTGTTATGTGACCAATATAACGTAGCACGATTTATTAATGGTGACGGTGCAACAATTAATGGTTTAGAGCTAGGCTATTCTCAAACTTACGACTTTTTACCTGGCTTTTTAAGTGGATTAGGTGTTTCAGCTAACTACACGTATCAAGACAGTGAATATGATGCACAGTTATCTGATGTTACGGGATTAGCTTTACCTGAATACCCAGTAGCTGATACACCGAAGCATTCATATAACTTTACTACTTTTTGGGAACAAGATGGACACCAAGTACGTCTAAGTTACCGTGGTACATCTGACTCATTAGTAGGTAAAGACTGGAATACTGGATTGAACGGTCGTCAATGGAATTCTGGCAGTATTTGGAATGAAGGTCGCGACTCTTTAGATTTATCAGCAACATATAAGTTCAACGAAAATGTTTCGTTGAGTTTCCAAGCGGTTAATTTACTTGATGGAGCATTTAGAACTTACTTCACAAGTAGAATATTAAATGTAGAGCGAGTAGCTGCAGATAATGATGCTGGATTCACTTACGAAGCATACGAGGAAGGCAATCCACTTGAAGGTGATGCGACTAAATCTCGTACTTACACTAAATTTAAAGTGGGAACCACTTATCGTTTAGGTCTTCGCGTTAACTTTTAAATCTAATTAAATAAGGTGTTGAACGATTTTATGTGTTCGACGCCTTATTATAAAATGGTAATTATTATGAAAATTATAAAAAAATCTCTACTTGTTGGAGCTATTTCAACTGCCCTAGTGGGTTGTGGTAACGAGTCTTTTAAACCAGAAGTTAATACTTCAAATGTAGCGCCTGTTGTTTCTACAAATATAACAAAAACTATTAATGAAAAGGATGCAGTAAGCTTTGCCTTTTTATTGGGTACGCCTGATGGTAAAAAGACAGGCCCAGGTGTAGTTACAGATGCTGATGGTGACCCCTTATCAGTTAAAAACTTAACAGCTGATATGGACATGTTAGGTTTTGAATTAGAAGGTAACACTATGCTGTTAAGACCTTCTGCTTTAAAAGACTCTTTAGACACAGGCGAAACCCATACTATCGTATTTTCTTACGAAGTTTCAGACGGTCAAATGAGTACTCCGCGTACAGCTACATTCAACGTCATTGGTGAAGATTTTGCACCAGAAGTGCAGGGTAATATTGTTGCTAAAGCCAAAAGAGATGTAGGTAGTTTAACTATAGACCTACTTACTCGCGTGTCAGATAAAGACGGTGAAACATTATCGGCAGATAAGGTCGTTGCTGCTTCAACAAACCAGTTTGCAATTCCATATACAGTTGAGAACAATCAGCTAATGTTTGATATTGCATCTGTCGAAAGCCAAGTACCCGATGGTCAACTATTGGATTTTGATTTTTCGTATACAGTGAGCGATCATAGATTTGATATTAAACGCAATATTAAACTTAGTATCTTAGGTGTTGAAGATATACCTGGGACCCCCTTAATTGAAGAATACTTTGTTAATAAAGCTGTTAATGAAACTGATAACTTACAAATTTTTGATTTACTTGAAGGTATAGTTGATAGAGAAGGAGATGTTATTTCTATCGTACCTGATAGCATAAAAATGGATGGGGAAATTGGTTTAAGTTATGGTGCCGAACTTGAAAGCAGTAACTTACATTTCAATCCAAATGCTTATTTTACAAAAATTGCTTCTGGACTAAGTCAAGATGTTGTTTTTACCTACAAAGTAACTGATGACAAAGGTAATGTTTCTGACGGAGAGCGTTTTTTAACCGTGACTGTTAATGGCGTTGAAACAAATCTTTTAAAAGTTGGTGGAGCTAGTACAGATTTTGAAGACGGTTTAACTAACGGCTGGACAGAATCTAATTGTGGTGAAGGAAGTGGTTGGGGGGTAAGTAATACAGAGTCTGTTTCAGGCGATAATAGTTTACAAATTACCAGTAACGAATGCTTTATTAAACTTAATAGTGATGTCGTACCAGATATCCAAGTAAATGAGAAATATTATTTGTCATATTGGTTGAACACTGATGGTACCTCTCCATTTATTAGTTGGAATGATGGTGGACCCGGTGATGGTGGAACCGGTAATTTTTGGGCTGGCGATCGCCCTTGGCATCCAGGCGGAAATCAATGGAGACCAATGACTTTAGCCTATGATACAGATTCTGCTAAATTAAAGTCGTTATTAGATGTTTCTACGGCTGTAGATATATTTATAATGAGTGCATACGTAGAACCCAATGGTAAGCCTTACTTTGATGATTTTAATGTTGTGCGCTTTAGTGATATTGAAGGGGTTGATATATTAAAAACAACTGCTGATTTTGAAGACACAACGGCTTCGGTAGAATCTACTGGGGGCGGTACTGTTGAAATTAAAGAAGTAGGTGGAGCAAGCGTATTATTTATTGATACAACAGGTATTGATGCTTCCGGTGTAACCCCGTTAGCGATATCTTTACCTATTAAGCATGGCGCTATTCAACCTAATGGTAAGTATGCTGTAACTTTTGACGTTCAATATGTAAACTATGATACTAATAAAGATACCGATAATAAAACTAACCAGTGGGGTGGTTTTGATATAGACTTTAGAGTTTCTACAGCTGCAGGTGGAGTTGACTTTACTTCACGCAAAACTCAATGGTCTGGCGCTAACTTAGCTTTACAGCAGTATGTGGTGTTAAATGAAGCTTCTCATTATAAGGGCCATAACTTTGATACAGATTGGTCTGCAGATGATGCAGTACTAACGATTGAGTTTTCTACTTATGATAAAGCGCAGTTTATAATGGATAATGTTAAAATTTATGCTATTCCATAAATAGTTTAAGTATTCTAACAACCCAAAGCCCACATTTAATGTGGGCTTTTTATTTAAAAGAAAATATATATTATTAACTGAGTATAATATTGAAAGCTTTTTATTTTCACGAATTTAGTTTACTTGAATGTGGGCATCAAAATGAAAAATTTCATTAAATCTATTGTAATTGTAGGCGGAGGAACTGCTGGTTGGCTTACTGCTGGAATATTAGCCTCACGGTTTCCTGCACGTATTGCAAATAAAGAATTGACTATTACTTTGTGTGAATCGCCCAATATCTCAACCGTTGGTGTGGGTGAAGGAACATGGCCGACGATGGCATCTACATTAAAAAGTATGGGGATATCAGAAACAGACTTTTTTAAAGAATGCAATGCTTCCTTTAAGCAAGGTTCAAAATTTGTTGGTTGGGATAATGATCAAGGTGAAGGTTATTATTATCATCCATTCGATGACTTACAACATTCTGTTGATGGAGTTTTTGCCGAATATTGGCTTAAAGAAAACATTAAAGCCCCTTTTTCTAAACACTTCTCAGTTCAACATGAAATATGTCAGCAAAACTTAGCACCAAAAAGTATTACTGATCCTGAATATAAATCATCAGCAAATTATGGTTACCATTTAGATGCTGGATTATTTTCTACGTTTTTGCAAAAGCACTGTACTGAAAAATTAGGTATTACCCATGTATTGGCTGAAGTAGATAAAGTTAATCAAGACAGTAAGGGTAATGTGAATTCAGTAAGTTTGAGTAATAATCAATTACTTGAAGGCGACTTATTTATAGATTGTACAGGGTTTAAATCACTGCTATTAGGGCAAACCTTAGGTGTAAAATTTAAACCCGTTAACGATATACTTTTTGCTGATACTGCTTTAGCAACCCAGGTTAATTATGATGATGAAAATAGCCCTATAGCTTCATGCACTAAATCTACCGCACAAGATTCAGGTTGGATTTGGGATATAGGTTTGCCGACACGTAGAGGTGTTGGTTATGTATTTTCCAGCAAACACTCAACTCATGAAAAAGCTAAAGAAAATCTACTAGCTTATATTGAATCTACAGGCGGAAATACAGACAATTTATCTATTAGAGAAATTAATTTCACTTCTGGGCACCGAGAAAAATTTTGGTGTAAAAACGTAGTTGCTGTAGGTTTATCTGCTGGATTTTTAGAGCCTTTAGAGGCTTCAGCGATAGTACTGGTTGAATTATCGGCAATGATGATTGCTGAGCAACTTCCTATCACCAAAGATACTATGGATATTTCTGCCTCGAGGTTTAATAAAACCTTTAGTTATCGTTGGAGCAGGGCAATTGACTTTTTAAAACTACATTATACTTTAAGTAATCGCAAAACTGCTTTTTGGCAAGATAATAGAAAAACCTCATCTATACCACCTCGTTTACAAGATTTAACCAAATTATGGCAACATAAAATACCCAATGGTCATGACTTTGAAGCTACAGGTGAATTGTTTCAAGCCACTAGTTATCAATTCGTTTTATACGGTAGTCAATTTCGAACTACTCCACCGTTTAAGTTAGAGCCCTTTATTAAAAATTATGTGGCCGATCATGTGAACCAGAACAAACATAAAGAAAAGCAATTATTATCAACTTTACCGACGAATCGTGATTTACTAAATAAAATTTATAAATACGGTCTTTCAAAAATTTAATTAATGAGATGAATATGACAAATAACACCCTTGAGCTATTAGACTCGGCTAAACATCGTAATATAAAAATAGACACTTCATTAGTTGATGTTCCTCACAATAAAATGAATACAGCTACCGTTACTGTAGGCGAATTAGTTAATCTTATTCATGAATACCCTATATTTATTACTAAAAACCCTAATACAGGTCAGTTTTTGTTTAGTGCTTTATTGGGGGTAGAGTCAGGAGAAAACCTTTATATTAAGGATAATGCTTGGCAAGCTCGATATTTACCACTCGATGTATTAAGGCGTCCATTTCAAGCTATGTTAGCTAAAGAAGACGATTTTACAAGTGGGCGTATTGCAATAGATTTAGCTAATCCTCAAGTAAAAAATAATACTGGAGAAAGCCTTTTTGACCAGCAAGGTGAACCAACAGATTATTTAAAAAGAATACAAAATACTTTTGCACAACTTATGGGGAATACGGCACAAAATAATGCGGTATTAGAAGATTTATATAAATATGATTTACTCGAATCCATTGTATTAGAGCTTGATTTAGGTGGCAATAAACCCACAAAAATGAATGGCTTGTACACAATTAATAAAGAAAAATTAGCTAATCTAACGGGCATAGCACTTGAAGACTGCCATAAAAAAGGTTTACTACAGGTTTGTCATTTAATTATGAGTTCCGGTGCTCATGTAGAAAAACTTATTCGTTGGACTAAAGAAAGAAAATAAGTTGTTTAACGGGTATATACCAACACATAAAATTATGTTACTTATATAAAAAAAGCTTCGTTATTCACGAAGCTTTTTTTATTTTTATTCCGCTATTTATCAAGTTTATACCTTTTAAGCACTCTTTAATGTTTTTCAATTCTTTGCAGACAAATTTTAATAGGTTTTGTAAGGTAAGAATTTACCACTTAATAAAATTTGTACTCGATCGCCGTTTTCATTGGGTTCACGTTTTAAATCCATATTGAAGTCTATAGCACTCATTATGCCGTCGCCAAACTCCTCATGAATAAGTTCTTTAAAGGTTGTGCCATACACATTGATTAATTCATAAAAACGGTAAATTAATGGATCGGTTGGTACTGCTGTAGGCAATGAACCTTTATAAGGAACAACCTGTAGTTGTATAATTGCGTCTGCAGGTAAGTCGAGTACAGCGGCTATTTTTTCAGCCTGGTTTGCGGTTAATGTCATTTGGCCAAGTAATGCTGCGGTCGTCCATTCTTTACTCAAACCAATAGTCTCTGCTAACTCACCCCATGAAACTTTTTTATATAACTTTTGAGTTACAATCAGTTCGGTTACTTCGTTTCGTGTCATCGTCATGGTTAATCCTCATTTTTTAAATATTATATTCATTAAGTAAAATTATTAAGCAAAAGTAATTTACTACCTGAATGTTTATCATCATTTTTAAATGTTGAATGGTAACGGGTATAAATTAAAACCAATTTAAAAATAGTTTTATTCCTGCACTTTATATAGCTATATTTATGCCACGTGGGGATTGTTTATAATACATTGATTTTTATGGTATTTATTTTTAGTTTGGGTGTTTTTTATCAACGATAATTCGTTGTTAAACGAAATTAAGTTGGTTATGTGACGATATTTCGTTGTTTGGCTTGAAGCTTGTATAATAAAAATAACTTAATAAATAAAAAGATGATAAATATCATGAAAGAATATGAGCAAGATTTATTTATGTTTGCTCCCACAGCAATGTTATTAATTGATCCTATCAACAATCGTGTATTAAGAATTAATGAGCAGGCAAAACACTTACTAGCATTAAGTAATGATCAACTTGAAAGTTACACAGCGACAAAATTATTTTCTAACTCTTTAGAAAATCTTATTAATTTTACCCAGCAAATTATGGTTCAAAAGCAAGCTTGGTCTAATAATTTAACAATTAAAAAAAATAATAAAATTATTAATTTGGAAGTTAATGCCACTCTGTTAGGCAACAATATATTAATGAGTTGTCAAAATAGTGTTGAGAGCTTTGCTCGGTATCATAACGAGCTTGTTGAATCTAATTATCAATCAGGATTAGAAAATTGGACTAAAAATGAAACTACCTTTGAAGAGATAGAACGACATAACCAATTATTGTTAACTGCTGTAGGAGATGGTGTGTATGGCGTTGACAATGAAGGGAAAACAACTTTTGTGAATTTAGCCGCAGAAAAAATTATTGGCTGGGAAAGAAACGAAATTATTGGCAAGAAAATTCATGAAATTATGCACCATTCTTATGCTGACGGTCAGCCTTATCACATGCATGATTGCCCTATTTATGCCGCTTTTAATGACGGTGAAATACATAGTGTAGACAACGAAGTTTTTTGGTCAAAAGACGGAAAAGCTATTCCTGTTGAATATACCAGCACGCCAGTAAAAGAGCATGGTGTGTTAATTGGTGCGGTAGTAATTTTTCGTGATATTACTGAGAGAAAACGCATACAAAACAAATTAGTTAATGCCTTACAAGAGGTAGACTCGTTAAAGCGGCGTTTAGAAATGGAAAATGCTTACTTACTAGAGGAACTCAATGCAGATTTTAATCATCATCAAATTATTGGTCGAAGTGATCAAGTTCAACATATGGTACAACAAATTGAATTGGTAGGAGCAACCAACGCTAACGTGTTAATTAGTGGTGAATCGGGCACGGGTAAAGAGCTTATTGCACGAGCAATTCATGAAGTAAGCGATCGTAAAGCAAGGCCACTTATACGAGTTAACTGTGCAGCAATTCCAGCTGAATTATTTGAAAGTGAATTTTTTGGTCATGTAAAGGGAGCCTTTTCAGGAGCAATAGCAGATCGCCTAGGTCGCTTTGAATTAGCTAATGGTGCGACAATATTTTTAGATGAAGTTGGAGAAATACCTATACAATTACAAGGGAAACTATTACGGGTTCTACAAGAGCAACAATACGAAAGAGTGGGTGACTCTCAAACTCGAACTGTAGATGTAAGAGTTATATCAGCGACTAATCAAAATTTAAAAAAACAAATAAAAGAACATAAATTCAGAGAAGATTTATATTATCGTTTAAACGTTTTTCCTATTCATTCTCCAGCATTACGAGACCGAATAAACGACTTACCTTTATTAATTCATCACTTTATAGAGAAAATATGTTTACGTATTAACAAACCTAAACCCATTATCTCACAAGCACAAATGCAATTATTAACTCAGTACAGTTGGCCAGGAAATATACGTGAGTTAGAAAATATAATTGAACGACAACTCATTTTAGCAAAAGGTAATAAAATCACCTTTGAGCAGCTAGTTAAAACGAATGACACAAATGAAACTAAAATGAGCAGCTTACCGATACAACAATTAATGAATGCAGAACAACAAAAAAACCTAGAAAAAAATAATATTGAAAACGCTTTAAAACACTGTAAAGGTAAAATTTATGGGAAAGATGGCACTGCAAGTTTATTAGGTTTAAAGCCTACAACACTCGCTTCAAAGTTAAAAAAATTTAAAATTAATCGGCATAAGTACATGTCGTAAAGGATCAATTAAATTAACCAAGCAACTCACTTTTTGATTTTTAAGATATTTAAATATAGTCGATTTTTGATTGAAATAACGTGTGAAGAACTGACAATTAAATTTGTAATATTTACTTACAAGTATATCAAACTATGATTAAGAGTTATTTATCTTCCTTTATTTCAATTGCTTATGTTTTGGAGTGTATTTTGCTTCTGCGTAGACACTGTTATAATTTTTACCCGTAGGAGTTAGTAGTGGAATTATTAGATGTAGATAAATATTGGTCACTTATTGATAAAAAGCTTAATTCATGGTTAGAAACCTCAGTGCAACATATACCTAACCTAGTAGTAGCGATTGTTTTTATTATTTTCTTCTCAATCTTTGTAAGTGTTGCGGGCAAAGTTTTGCGTAACGTTTTAAGAAGAGCTTTTGAATCAAGAGAAATTGCTGATTTAATTGCCGGTATACTAAAAACGTGTTTAATGATCGCTGGTATTTTTATTGCCCTAGACTTTGTTGGCTTAAAAGGCACGGTAACTTCATTATTGGCAGGTGCTGGCATTATTGGGCTTGCGATAGGTTTCGCTTTCCAAGATATGACTGAAAACCTTATTGCCGGTGTTGCTATGGGTATTAGAAAGCCATTTAAAATTGGTGATGTAGTAGAAGCAGACGGAGTATTTGGTACCGTACAAACTATTAATTTACGAAACACGTTAGTTGAAACTTTTTTTGGGCAGCTAGAAGTGATCCCAAACAAAATATTATTTCGTAATATTTTAACAAACTATTCAGTTAAAGGTGAGAGACGAATAGAAGTGCCTGTTTCAATCTCTTATGCAGACGATCCTGACCACGCAGCAGAAGTTATTGTTGAAGCGCTAAACAAATGTGATTTTGTAATAAAAAAAGAAGAAACAAATGTTTTTGCCAAAGGGTTTGGAGACAGTGCTATAGATTTAGTTACTTGGTTTTGGATTGATTACCCCGGTGAACCCGGGTTTATGGTAGCAAGACATAAAGCCATTGCCTTAATTAAAAGAACTCTTGAAGAAGCCGATATTTTAATTCCATTTCCTATTCGTACTATTGATTTTGCTGCAAAAGGTGGTAAAGAACTTGGTGAAGTATTAAATAGTGATGTTAGCTTTCAAAAAGAGCAGCGTAAAACGTCATAACATGTAGACTAGGGTATATACCCGTTATCATTCAAAATGCAGGTTTCAGTGGGAACTAAAAACAATTTAGGCAAGGCATTAAGTTTATGTCATGGCGACTCCATGACTAAACTTAATAACGCCGCATAAATTATTTTTAGACCCATCGAAGAAGCGCTTAAGCAAAATCACTTCGTCGTTAATGCTTTTTACAAGGGAATAACCATTGCAATAAAGCATTGCCTTGAATTGATATCGCTCATGCGCTCTGAAACGAGCATTTTGATTGGTAACGTGTATAAACATAGCTAACCATATTTTGTTAATTATGTTTCGCTGCTAATGTAGAAAAGGAACTAAGATGATTGAAACCCCTATACGCCATTTTTGTAGTGCCAATTTCTGGAGTAAAAAAGCAAAACTAAGTTTTGCAAGTGTGATATTGCCTTTTATTTTTTTAATAAGTGCATGCTCCACTTTACCGCCTGAACCACAGAGTAGTTCTGAAACTGAAATAGTTAATACCGCTGAGTTAAAAGAGTTAGGTCCTTATGAAAAAGCTGAGAAAATTAACCAACCAAGTGTTGTTAGTTATGCCCCACCCGAAGATCCATTAAGGTTTATTAACGAACCTATTTTTGCTTTTAACGATGTCGCCTACGAATATGTACTAAGCCCAATTGCGTCGGGGTATGAAAAAGTAGTCCCAAAAGTTATAGATACAGGTATAACTAACTTTTTCTATAACTTACGTGAACCTCTTTACGCTATTAATCACTTTTTACAAGGTAACTTCTCAGAAAGCGGCGAAAGTCTACTACGTTTACTTGTTAATACTACCATCGGTATAGCTGGACTTTTTGACCCAGCAAACGATTTAATGACGGTAGAGCGTAACAAAACAACATTTGGTAATACATTACAATCTTACGGAGTAGGTCATGGTGCTTACCTTGTTTTACCCTTTTTAGGTCCTTCAGATTTTCGTGATACTGCCTCACTAACCTTTAACTATTTTTTACATCCGTTAAATTATATCAATGATGAGACCGCAGCTCAGCATTTACTTATATTTGACGGTATCCACTCACAAGTTCCTGTTTTATCAAACTATCCTCAGGTACTTAAAGACGTAGATAATAGATACGAATTTATTCGAAATTTATACATGCAAAATTCACAACGTGATGGGCAAGCCAAACGTAAAGAAGTATTCGTAACTAGTAATAAAGAAGAATAATTATGTATAAACCCACAATCAAAACAGCCGCTTATTTGTTGTGCATAGTTTTTACTCTTACTACCGCAGCCTTAGCATGGCAAGCCAGAAACTTTGAAATAAATGCCTCCGCAGAAACTTTATTAGTTGATAACAACAAGCACTTCATACTCACGCAACTATCTGATCAACGTTATGGTTCAGAAGAATTTATTCTTATCGCATATAAACCAGCAGTGAATAACGTATTTGATGAACAAACGCTGTCAATGGTGTCGGAAATTGGTCAAAAAATTAACAAAATAGATCGTGTAAAAAAGGTTAATAGTATTGTTAATGTTCCTATTTTTACCGCAGCAAAAAGCTTTACTGCTGAGGTAAATACATTAACTTGGGAGGAAAAGAAATTTCCCAAAGAAAAACTACAGCTAAGCTTAAAAAGTCACCCACTTTATGAAGATTTATTAATAAATAAAGAGCAAACCGCTCTGTCTTTACAGGTAATATTTAAGTCTGATGCTAAGCTAGTAAAACTCAACAACGATATTATAAATATTAAAAAGCATTTACTAGAGCGAGAACTTACAGAGACCGAAAAAAAGTCATTAGATACTCTTAAAAAGCAAAGAGAGGGAATAAGTAAAAAATTAGAAGCGACCCAAATAAGTGAAATCGAACAAATTAGGGCGCTATTAAAACCATATCAAGATAGTGGCGAATTTTATTTAGGTGGTAACAACTTATTATCTTACGAATTAATTAAAATTATTCAAAACGATTTAGTATTATTTGGCTCAGCCATATTATGTTTAGTATTAATTATTTTAGCCTACTTATTTCGTCAAATTAGTTGGGTACTATTACCTATAGTTTGTTGTGCTGCTAGTGTTATTATTACGGTCGGTTTATTAACTGCGTTAGATTTTAAAGTTACCGTTATATCTGCTAATGTTTTTGCGTTACAAATAATTTTATCGCTAGCAATGATCATTCATTTAATTGTTCATTATCAAGAGTTAGTTCAAAGACATAAAGATTGGTCTCATAACAAACTTGTGTCTGAAACGTTAAAACAAAAAATAAAACCGTGCTTTTACGCCGGACTAACCACAACCATTGGCTTTGGCTCTTTAATATTTAGTGGTGTGCAGCCAGTAATTAGTTTTGGTTGGATGATGGTTGTTGCCATGTTAGTGAGCTTTTTTGTTAGTTTGGTTTTCTTCCCTTCATTATTAATAGCCTTGTTTGGTAAACAGTCTCGTGTAGCTCAGCACAAAATTGTTGAAGGCTTAATGAAGTGGTGCGCAAACACGGTTTCACATAAACCTAAAAGCATTGTTGTGGTATCGTTTTTATTAACGGCAATTGGCTTAGGTGGTTGCTTACTGTTAACCGCAGAAAATAGCTTTTTAAATTATTTTGATGAGTCTACCGATGTACGAAAAGAGTTAACCTTTATTGATCAACAATTTGGTGGCTCTACACCATTTGATCTTTTATATACTATTCCTGAAAAAGATATAAAAAACGATTTAGTTATTTCTGCAGAAACTGTGCAAACCGTCACTAACATTCAAAATATGTTAGCTCAGCAAAAAGCGATAGGTGCAATTACCTCGCTGGCGGATTTTACCAAAATAGCACAGGTCGTAAATGGTAAACCGTTAACTGAATATGAGTTAACAGCGCTATATAACAGTTTAGACAGAGACTTACAAAACGACCTTTTTGGTGCTTATTTCTCTAAAAAAGACAATCAAATTAGGATCTCAATGCGGGTACAAGACAGCACCGAAGGACTCAACAGGGCGCAATTGTTAAAAAACATTCATAAGGAATTAAACACACTAGGTATAGATAAAAAAGAATATACCTTAACCAGCTTATTCGTATTATATGAAGATATTTTATCGCGCTTAGTCAATTCTCAAATAATTACTTTAGCTATTGTATACGGCGCCATGGCTGTTACATTGATGATTATATTTTCATCACTTAAAGTAGCTATTATTGCTTTGGTGCCAAACGTTATTACTACGGCAGTAATTATGGGTGTTATGGGGATTTTTGCTATTCCTCTTGATTTGATGACAATTACCATAGCCGCTGTTGCCATGGGGATATCGATGGACGATACCATACATTATGTGCACAGATACTTGCATGAAGTTAAAGGTAGCAATAAAAATAATGGGGTAACTAATCTAAACAAGCTAGCGTCAAATGTTGGCAATAGCGTACACAATGAAGAAAATAGCGTAACCACCAATAGCAGTAATTTTGTGTTAAAAACAAATGTGTCAGTAGGATATGCACTAATGTATACCACCACTATTATAGTGGTGGGCTTTGGGTCATTAGTATTTTCTAATTTTGTCCCTAGCATGTTATTTGGGTTGTTAACCAGTATAGCTATGGTGGTTGCTTTAATTATCGATATTACGGTATTGCCAGTATTGCTGAAAAAATATATTGGCAACTCACTTAATCATTCTAAAAAGTATTGATGATGAAGTGATTTTTTAAAGGAATAAACGCTCAAGCGCTTCCTCGATGGTTCTAAAGATAATTTATTAAGCTTAGTCACGTTTCTACATCAATGTAGACTTTAGATTTCGTCTGAAACATAAAATCTGCGCCCAATTTTTCTAGTTCCCACTGAAATCTGCATCTTGAATGATAATGGGGATATAACTGTTAAATATAAACTTTGTGCTGGAAAAGGGTCAAGTTAAAGCATTTAATAACTTTTGTTAATAAGGTTTTTAAAATGATCCTATTGATTAATACAGGAAATTACTACTGTGTAAGACTTACATAATAACTTGTAAAAATAACGGTAGATTAATAATTATTTTTAATTAAATTTTTATTTTACTATATATATCAGTTACTTATGGTTTGGCATAAAAGTCGCTTTACATTAAGCATGGTATAAATTTTTAATTGAATGGAGAAATAAAATGAAAAAGTCAATTTGTTCTATCGTTACAGTAGCTTTATTAACTATGGGTTCAACTGCCGCTTACGCAAAAAACACCTGGGAAGATAAATCCAAGGATGCTTGGTTAGACGGTAAAGCTGAAAGTACTTTATTGTTTAACGGCCATTTAAACTCGTTTGATATTAATACCGATGTAAAAAATGGTGTAGTGATACTTACCGGTAAAGTAGAAAGCGAAGTTGATAAAGCTTTAGCTGAAGAATTGGTTGAGAGCTTAAAAGGCGTTGAGTCTGTAGATAACAAGCTAACAGTGCTAAACAATGAAAAAGACAAAGATGATAATGAAATTTTAAGCTCATTAACTGACTCAAAAATAGAAACCGTTGTTAAAACTAAGCTTTTGTTTGAATCAGAAGTTAGTGGTACAAGCATAGAAGTTGAAGTGGATAATGGCGTAGTAACCTTGATGGGCGAAGCTGATTCAGGAAGCGCTAAAGAGCTGGCTTTAGCCATTGCTAAAAATACAAAAGATGTAAAATCTGTAGTAGACAAATTAAAAGTATTAAAAAGCTAATTGAATTTTATCAAACATAAAGCACACATTTGTGTGCTTTATGTTTTGTTCATTCTATAAGCCCTTATTATATTTGGTGAATGGAATAACAACCAGTAAAAATTATTTGAATATGTTCAGTTAACAATTTGGAAGTGAATAGCTGAGAGAAATATATGAAATTAGCTGTAAGCCAAGCATTACATCAAAACAATATATGTGATTTAAATATGGCTAAAAATAAGCTTAGATTAGTACAAAAAAAAATACCTAAAAATAAAGCTAAGTTAACGCTGTTATTGGTGCATAATTTTGACCATCAAATGGCTCATTGGAATAAAATTTTTAAAACTTACTTTACCATCAAAACTGCAAATGATGGTGTCGAAGCATTAAAAATTGTTTTAGATGAAAAAATAGATTTGGTGCTTTCATCAAACGAATTAACTGGAGCATCAGGCTTAGATATTTGCAAATTTGTTAAACAGTATAAAACAACTGAGCATATTCAAGTAATTTTAGTTAGCGACCATTACAGTGAATTAGAAGAAGAAAGAGCCTTGTCTCTTGGTGCTATTGATTATATATCAAGTGAAACGCGCGATAAAATTTTATTTAAGCGTGTAAAAAATCACATGAAACTTCTCAAGCGTAGTAAGGATCTTGAATATGTATCTCAAACAGACGCATTAACCGGTATTGCTAATAGGATGAGCTTTGACACACGGTTAGAACAAGAATGGCAAGCTTCTATCAGAGGCGAAAATTCAATTGCCCTTATCATGATTGATATTGACCATTTTAAGCTTTACAACGATGAATTTGGGCATTTAGAAGGTGATAAGTGTTTAACCTTAGTCGCTCAAAATTTAGCTCAAAACAATAATCGAGCTAGAGATTTTGTTGCGCGCTACGGAGGAGAAGAATTTGTTGTTTTGCTACCTTTTACAGATTTAGCTGGCGCAGAAAAAATTGCCCAAAGTATCGTTAATTCTGTTCAACAACTTGCTATACCACACTCACCTAAAGCGCATCATAGTACTGTTACAATTAGCGCTGGCGTAACTGCATCCTCACCATCATATAAAAATACTATGGACTCTAGTGCCGCTGAATTTTTAAACCAAGCTGACATTAAATTATATCAAGCCAAAAAATTTGGTCGTAACAAGTATTGTTCATAGCTGAGAATTTGCGCTTGGTAAAATATGCTTAATTTGTATGCCTAGCTGAGTACGCTTAGTTATGCACGTCAGAAATAACCAACCCACACTAAAGCCAAGAAGCTTAGTTATCTAGCGATTAGATATGTATTAATTTAAGCGCAACAATTCACATCTTGTACTTAGCCGAAAATTTAAATACTCAATTAATTTCTATTTAATTTGAGTTAGTGGGTCTTGAACCTGATAAACCTATTAATATAAATTCTTTGCACCGATATAAAGCCTAGGTTAGAAAAAGGATCACTTTGATACGAAAGCGGACATTAAAATCAATGAATTCTAAAGCTATTTTTAGTGTTCATTAAACGTTGTTCTACCTTCATATTGATAGTCAACAAAGCCACCAAAGCGGTCATAGAACCTTAAATCAAACCGACAGCTGATCCGACTAAGAATAATCAGGCGTGATAGTCACTTAATAATATAAAACTATGAATCAATAACATTCAGCACTTTATCAACCTGGTCTGTTCTTCGTTTAATAAATATTTGCTTTATGTGCTTTCGCAACCAAATTAACCCTTTATCGGCACTTTGTCGCTTGTGCCATAACATTGAAATGGAAGTATGAGGAATATCTACTGGTGGACGAGTGATTGAAAGTTCACCGCAAGCTAAATGATTATGAATGAGATCAGTAGGTAAAACTGCAATAAGATCACTCTCTTTAATAATAGGGACAGCTGAGGAAAAATTATTTACTGTAAAAGCTACTCGTCGAGTCAAGCCTAATTGCTGCAAAGCTTGGTCGGTAGGGCTTGAACTATCACCAGATAATGAAACTAATAAATGCTGAGCTAAAGAAAACGCTTCAGCAGTTAGAATCTTTTTTGCCAAAGGGTGGCCTTTGCGCATGGCGCAGACATAACTAGTATCAAATAAATGATCCGAACAGATACTTTCTAATGAGCGATTACTTTGTCCGATTACAAGATCAACATCAGCGTCATCCAATAATGGTTTGGTACAAGCTATGGTATAAGGAACTGCGTGTAAATTTAATCCAGGGGCTTCTTTCTCGAATAATTTCCGCATATCCAACCAAAGAGCATCAAGAGCAATATCAGGTAAAGCCACTCTAAATGTGCGTTTAGCACTTTTTATATCAAAATCTCCAGGCTCTACAGCTTGATTGATATTATGCAGAGAATCTCGTACTTTCTCCCAAAGGTTTTTTGCATAGGTAGTAGGCTGAACTTTACGTCCATCTGGAACAAGCAACTCATCCTTCCATAATATACGCATTCTGGCTACCGCATTTGAAACGGCGGGTTGAGTCATTGATAATCGCTCTGCCGCTCGTGTTATTGAGTTTTCAGTCATTATCACATCAAAAATAACCAGCAATTTTAATTCTTGGGGTCGCATAATTAACGTCTTTGGTTACAGCCTTTAATCCATCATATTATTTTATGCATAAGCTGTCACTTCAATTTATTCATCATATTTTGAAATGAATGTAATATCATTATAAAATTATATTTTATGTATATGTTCTCTTAAAATGACTTAAATAGTCGAACACAGATAACGAATATAAAGATGAAAACAACCCTCAAATTCATATTTCAGCTTATCGCTATTTTTTGTTGGTGTAGTTTTGCAGATGCACACAATCACGATAAGAACAAAGGTTTCGATATCAAGGTTACTGACCTTGGGAATAGTATATTTGAACTAAGAACAGACCGCTCAGGTAACGTTGCAGTGTTAATTGGTGAAGACGGAGTTTTCATGATTGACACACAGATGGAACATTTAGTCGAACTTATTGATAGTGCTCAAAAAAAGTTATCTGATAACCGCAATGTCAATTTTATTCTTAATACACACTTTCACCGAGACCATGTCAGAGGTAACGCGTACTTCAAGAGACGAGGAGCAATCATTATGGCTCACCCTAACGTACGCCGATACCTTGAAAATCCAGTGGCACTCAAAGCGTTAGGCCGCGAAGCTCCCAAGTTCATACCACAATATTACCCGACAATTAACGTCACAGAAGATACGTCAATAAAGATGAATGGGCAAAGCATTGAGCTTTATCACTCGCCGAATGCACACACAAACAGTGACATCTTTGTTGTATTCAAGGAAGCTAATGTAATCCATGGTGGCGATCTTGTTTCTACTAGGCGTTTCCCTTTCATAGATATTGATAACGGTGGCTCGGTGTTGGGTTTCATTGAAGCTCTCAAGTCAATAATTGAAGTCGCAGACGCAGACACAAAAATTATCGCCGGACATGGCCCAATAGCGACGTTAGATGACTTAGAAGCAAGTATTGCGATGTTAGTCGAGACGCATAGCATCATAAAAGCGTTAATTGAACAAGGTTTATCCTTGGAGGCTATCAAAGCGTTAAACCCTTTAAATAGTTATGCAGAAAAATGGAACTGGGCATTTATTACCACCGAGAGAATGGTGAGTACACATTACTACGATATAACCGGACTGCTCGAATAGTTATTTGTGAATGAGAAGACTCATTCATATTTACTTTTTAGCTATTACTAGTTTAAAACAAACAGGAAGAAGTCAGTGAAATTAAAACATAAGATCAAACGCCACATATGTATAACTCTAGTGTTAGTTGCTGCGAATAGCTTTGCTGCGCAAGATGTTATTTTAGCGGACGATGGCAAGGCAGGTGATTCTTTTGGCTACGATGTTGCTATCGATGGCAACACAGTACTAGTTGGTGCATTTAAAGCGGATATCGATGGTGTAATAGACGCTGGAGCAGCTTATGTCTATGTGTTAGGAGATAATGGTTGGCAAAAACAAGCAAAACTCTTTGCTGAGCCAGCCTTCGCAGACGATACTCTTGGTGGCAAAGTTGCACTGAAAAATAATGTTGCAATGTTAGGTGTGATGTTAAGGGATAGTAAAGGGAAAGATTCGGGTGCAGTTGTCGCTTTCGAACGTGAAGTGAATGTTTGGAAGCAACGTCAGATTTTCACTGCGCATGATGCAAAACCGGGAGATGCTTTTGGTCAGAGTATTGCACTCACCACAAATCACCTTATCATTGGCGCTCCTCGAAACGACGCGTTGGATAAGGACGCAGGAGCCGCATATATATACAAACGAGAAAACGATACGTGGCGCTATCAAACAAAAATTACAGCGAGCGATGGCGTAGCGGGAGATTTATTTGGCATAAGCGTTGCCATTGACGGCGATACCATTCTTGTTGGGGCTGATTTACATGACGAGAAAGCGGAAAACGCTGGAGCCGTATATGTGTATGTTTTAGAAGAAAATAAGTGGAAACAAGAAGCTAAACTCACGGCGTCTGACGGCGGGAAAACTGATATTTTTGGCGTCAGGGTCGCACTTTCAGAAAATACCGCACTAGTTTCCGCAAGACGAGACGATGTTGAAGAGTTAGGAATAGATGCTGGCTCTGCATATATTTTTGTGCGAGATGGCAATATTTGGACCCAACAAGTTAAGTTTACTTCACCCGATGGGCAAGCTGACGATAGGTTTGGGCGTGCTGTAGCCTTGAGCGGCGATACTGCACTTATAAGTGCAATGAACCATGATGCTAACGGCTCCAATACTGGAGCACTATATGCATACAAGAAAGGCTCTGGTGGTTGGCGTTATACATCCAAGTTTGCAGCCAAGAGTAGCATGCCAGATGACAAATTTGGATGGAACGTTGGATTATCTAATGACGTTGCCATTATTGCCACACCCAATCATGATGCTAAAGGCCAAGAATCGGGGGCTGTGTTCATTCAAGACTTAAATTGTATAACCAAAATGAATTGATGCAGGCGCTCGATTTAGTTAGTCCGAATGTCCGCTTTGAGCTTAAACCAGCCCCACAAGTGAGCAGAAAATCTTGGCTAATATTAGCCTAAACATGCTGCTTAATTTGCAAAGGCTTAATGTCGGCTATTGGCTAAAAGCTGAAGTATTGATTTAGTCACTCGTAACTTCTGCAATGCGCACAAAGTGAGCATACTTATCAGTGGCAAATCTAATGTTATTTACTGGTCACTGTAAATGTAATTACGTGGCAAAGTTAAATGATAATGACTGGTACTTACTATGCAATTAAGTGGCAGAACTGATGTAATTATCCGCATAAGTTTGAAGATAGTAAGTTCAACATTATGGGTATTCATGTCATGCTAAATTGCTTCTAAATTAATTTAAGTTATTTTGAATTTTTATCATTCTCTTCATCTTGATTTGACTTTTCGCTATTATCATCCAACGTAATAATGTCATCAATTTTTATTTCGTAAGCGTTAACAAAAGCGTTGTGAAACAACGAGAGTAAGGCTTGCCAAGTAGAAACTTCCGTATCTTGTAAAGTGCCAGAAATAGGAACGTTAATGGCTAAAAGCTCCTTTTTGTTAGCTTCAAAAATATTTGCAAAGATATCAGTAAGTCCTTCAAATAACCCTGTGAATAAACCATCATCATCTTTTACAATATCTTCTTTCCACGAAAATACATTAACATCGAATACACCCACCTTGGCATAACCGTCAACTTTACCGTTATCAGCAGCTAATTCGATGGCAGCATCAACATCACCTTTTTCAACATCAAATGGTGTATAAAACTTGATGAGTTGATCAACTGAGATAATGGGTAATCGTTGCATTTCTAAATTTATGTCAAAGGTAGGTAGTTTGGTTGTTGGGTTTATAGACCCTGAAAAAGCTATATTGGCCTGTGACATTAATTTGCCTTTAACAGTAAATTCGATAATTTCGCTTCCTGAAAAATGTCGTGAATTTGTAATATTAATTATTTCACCCTGTATTTCATCAAAATAGCTATTGTGTGTATTGTCACCGGTTTGTAAGGTAAGTGTTGCTTTAACCCGTTCAAGGGTCACTTTATCTATGCTAATGGGTGTCGCATAATTGATCAGTGTTAACCATGTTTTAGGATTAACCACTTCTTCTTTCAGTTTATTATCAACTTTTCGTTCATCTACGAAGGTAAATTCTCCATCTGATATATTTACATTAGCAACAACAGTACCTTTGAGTAATGACGCCCAATCAAGCGATAAATCAAGTGTTTTAATATAAATTGTTGGCACATCTATGGGCTGTTTTTGTAAATATAGGGTTAACCCTTTTATTTTGTAGGCCCCACGAAACAAAGCTAAATCAATGTCTTTAACATATCCAGAAACTCCCTCGGTATTTTCTAATTGGTTATTAATCATCTTTGTAATAACTGTGGGCGCCGCCAATCTTGCTAATAAAATAATGAGTAAAATAGTTATTAGAAGAAAGAATTTTTTATTAGTAAACATATTATTTTTCATTTTATACGTCCATTTTTTATATGAGAGTGTGGTAAGTAGCCATGTCTGAATAACTTTACAAAAGTATTCTTTGAACTTTACAAGAGTTATGCCAGTAAAGTGGTGTTTTTTATCACTATAAAATAAACCGTAAATATAGAGTGTTAACAGGCTTTTGGTTAACACTGAGTGTTTGTTACCCGTTATTTTATAAATAATGTGTAAATTTTTCACTCCAAATGTGTATATCTTACGTTTAATCTAAATTATAAAAATGAACCAATAAATATTTATTTCTTTATATACATAAGCTTATGTGTTTTTTCGGGTGTGGTATAGATATTGAATAATCTAAGGTAAGCAAATAAAGATATTACATGCACAAGTTTTTCACAAAATCGTTATTAGCTGAATGTATGTAAATTAAAAATTTATATTTACGTTTATGTTATTCACAATAATTGTAACGTTTTAATATTTGCATTAATTATTATTTATTCGGGCATACAAGGCTTTTTACCTATGCTCGTTGCAGGAGACATAAAATGAAAATTTTTGAAGCATTACGTAACGATCATGATAAGCAAAGAGCGCTAATTAAGCTGTTGTTAGATACTAAAGGAAGTTCAGACGTTAGAACCGAGTATTACCATCAGCTTAAAGAAGAGCTAGAAAATCATGCAGTTGCTGAAGAAAGGTACTTTTACGCACCTTTGATGCAGCTTGATAAAACAATTGATTTATCACGACACGGTGTAGCAGAGCATCATCAAATTGATAAGTTTATTGCAGAATTAGATGTACTTGATATGAGTTCACCTCAGTGGTTAGTTACCTTTAAGAAATTAGCGCACAAGGTAGATCATCATTTAGAGGAAGAAGAGCAAGAGTTTTTTCAGCAAGCCGGTAAATCACTTACTGAAGAGCAAAAGAAAAAATTAGCCAGTAACTATTTAATGGAAATGGCTTCTTAGGAAAATAGATTTACTTTATACAAATTATTAAATTTTTATCAACCACAAAAGGAAAATACTATGTCACAGTCAAAACCAGCTACTAAACCTGTTGTAGATGAAACTCTTAAAGCTGAACACCCAGTTGCTGATAAAATAAAAGGTACATTGCATCAGTCAGTTGATACTTTAGTTCAAAAAGTTGGCTCAGCAGAAGAAACGCTTCGTGGAACGGCTCAAAGCAGTTCAGAAAATTTAGCGTTAAAGCAGATTGAAATTCAAGAAAAATGGAACAGCTCGCCAATTAAAAAGTATGCTATTGAAAACCCAGTAGCAGCAGCAGGTATTGCATTTTCAGTGGGTATGCTTGTTTCATCACTTTTAAAAAGAAAGTAAAAAGAGGAATAGGCTAGCATGAATACTCCTGAACAAGACAGCGCGTTTAATAAACACACAAGTGATGAGATCAACACTCAAGAAGTGTCGTTCAAAAAAACTTATGAAAGTATCGAAACGCTGTTTGGAAGTAAAATAGCTAAGCTCATTGCCTCCAAAAACCTGATAGTAGCTGAGGCTAAATTAAGCCTCAGTGCTATTCTTTTATCATTTGCTATTAGTTTAACACTCGTTGTTATAGCTGGATTAATATGGTTACTCATCAATGTGGGGATTGGTTTAGTTCTACATGAACTTATTCATTCAATTGGTGTGCCTATATTTATATTACTAGCACTTAATTCCCTACTTGGATTATGGCTATTTAAGCAGCTGAAAAATATTTGGAAGTTAGTTGGATTTCATTCAACAGTCTCCAACATTGTAAAGGGTGAATAGCATGAAATATTTACTTAAAGACGAGATCAAGGAAGCAGAAGATGCTAGAGAAATTTATATAGCTGCTACTGTTTTTGATGATCACTCAAGTAAAGCGGTTAAATCAAACATTAAAAATTTTTTAAGCTCGACAAAAGGGCTTTTAACTTCTTTTAGCGCGGGGTTAACAAAAGGTATGGTCAGTGGTGGAAAAACTTCTTCGTCTACTACTTACACCGGTTTATTACAGTTATTACTAAAAATGTAACGCTTTAAACAGTTGCTTTTATTTGCAGCAGTCTTTTAGTTGATAACTTGTAAATATTAAATTCTAACATTTCCTGTAGCTGTAAAAAATTTTAGTGAGATTTTACTTTAATTTAGAGCCAACCGTAAAAACATTGATCATCAGTTTGAGCAAAGTCCCTTCATATTCGTAAAAGCTAAATTATTAATAATTATTTTTTCCATTTATTTGAGCTGATTTTTAATTAAAGCATTTTTTTCTATATGCATTTTTAAAAGCGTTACCTTAAATTGATATTCATCAAGCATTCTGAAATAAGCTTGTTAAACGTTAATCGGACATTTCCATTATCGTTTAACATGCAACCCGCATTGAAACTAAAATAATTTAGAAATAAAACTTTTCTTCCTTCCCCTCTTAAAATAAATTTAAGGTCTACATTGATGTAGAATATTAAGGTAATGCAGGAACAGTTACCGAGAATAACCATGACATAAACTTAATGCCTTGCATAAATTGTTTTTAGTTCCCACTAAAGCCTGCATCTTGAACGATAACGGGTATATATTGGCTAAGGTTAGATAGATTACGAATGGTTAATTAGTTTTATCATCTGTAAGAAATTTAATAAATTGTAAAATACACAGGTTTATTGTTCCAGACTGAATATAAGCACTCAACACCTTGTAGACGAGGTTTTTATTTTAATAACGAGTATTCTATAGTTAATTAAATAAGTAACGATGTAGTTGGCGATTGCAATTGATGTTAATGAGGTGGCTAATTATGCGCATAAAAAAACCACATTAAATAATGTGGTTTTTTTAATTAAAAGCTAAGTTATTAACAGTCTTTATCTTCTGCGCCTAAACCATCTTTTGCATCTTCACATGCATCTTCAATTGCATTACCTGTATCAGTCATTACTTCATCAATCTTCTCACCCGCACTTTCTGCATTGTTTTCAGAACAAGCGGTTAAACCTAAAGCGGCTACAATTGTTAAAATTAATAGTGATTTGTTTTTAATATTCATAATAATTCTCCGTAAATTTTTATTGATTTAAACGTAATTTTTTTGTCACTTCAATCGTACTAGATTTTTGGTGACTTTCCTTTTATCGCATTGAAAATTAGTGAAACTACAAGTAATACGATAAAGATAAAAAATATGATTTTTGCTATTCCAGTTGCTGCTCCAGCTATACCACCAAAACCTAACACCGCTGCAATAATGGCTATAACAAAAAAGGTTAATGCCCAGCCTAACATAGCTATCTCCTTTAAATTAATTCAACTCATTAAATACTGTTCTCGAAATATATAATGCGATAGTTATGCCATTTCATAAGGTGTTGATATATATATTGTATTTTATTTTTTACTTTATTATATATTGGGGTGGCAGTAAATTTTACAATGGTTAAATGTAGAATTTTCACAAATTCCTTAAATCTCAGCTGTTAGCTTTGCGCATGAAACTAAACTTGTTCTATTGTGTTCTATTGTATTGAAGCGGTTTATATTATTTTTTTTAACATATCTAAATTAATAGGCTTGAGCAATGCTTGATCAATAGCAAACTCTTTTAACACTTTATTACTAATTTCATTGCCGCTAATGATTATTATTTTACTCGTAGGCGCGAGTATGTGTAGCTGTTTTGATAAGGCTAGCCCATTGGCATCAGGTAGATTTATATCTAATAAAATTTGTTGGTATTTATTGCTACCGCTGATTTCATCGCTTAATAACGATGTGGCCTCTGCGGCGGTGTTAGCAATAGTGGTTTCAATGTCTAGGCTGTTAAGTAATAAGGCAGTTATATGTGCTGCATCGTGGTCGTCTTCTACAATAAGGAAGTGCTTTGATGGCTCTACTATTTGTTTATTTGAGGGTGATTGTGTAGTCGTTATTCGAGCTATTTCATCTTTTTTGGCTAAATGACTTAATGCTTGATACAAAGTACGTTTATCTACTGGTTTTGCAACAACGTTATCAAAGCCTAACGTTTTAAGCTCTTGACGTACGCCCTTCATAGTGGCGGCAGTAACTGCAATGATAGGCGTAGTTATACCCATCTCCCTCAATTTTAAAATGGTACGTTTACCGTCTAAAACCGGCATATGAATATCCATTAATATGCTGTCAAAAGGTTTTTTACGTTCTTGAGCATCAATTATTTTAGTGATGGCATGTTTACCGTTAGTGGCATAAAAAACTTCTAACCCAAAAGATCGACAAATAAAACCAATTAAATTTCTAATATCTTTAATGTCGTCAACAATCAAAACCCGACCTGATATTTGTGGATAATGACTCTCAATATCTTGAGAGCTAATACGATTAAATGATATGGGTTCTATGATGGTATTAGATAAATCGCCTAAATCTAGGCTAATAATAAATTTACTTCCTACTTCTTCTTCGGACTCAACCGCTATAGTACCACCCATTTGCTTAAGTAATTCACAGCAAATAGCTAAACCTAAACCTGCACCTTCTTCATTGCGCGAAACAATATCTTCAACTTGTTCAAAGGGTTTAAATATAGTTTTAAGTAAGTGGTTGGGAATACCAATACCGGTATCGGTAATAGTTACGTGCAGTATATTGTTATTATTTTCGCTACTGAACCATATATCAATTGTTACAGTGCCTTTGTCGGTAAACTTGATGGCGTTATTAATAAGGTTGATAAACACTTGTCTTAATCGTAAAGGATCAGTGTTAATTTCTATTGGTAATGATGATTTAGTTTGTATGTTGAGTGAAATTCCTCTGTCTTTAGCGGTAACCGACATTAGGGAATATAAATCAACAATAAAGTTGTTTAAGTTAACAGGTGAGTAGTTAAGCTCTAATTTATCAGCCGCAATTTTTGATAGGTCTAGCACATTATTTAGTAGCCCTAACAAGTGTTTACCATTATTTAAAATAGTGCTTAGCTCTGACTGAATATGGGTATTTTCTTTATTAAATAAAAGTAATTCGGTGTAGCCTAAAATTGAGGTCAGTGGGGTACGTAATTCGTGGCTAAGATGAGCAACAAATTTATCCTTAGAACGATTTTTTGTTTCTGCTTTTATGCGTTCAAGGCGTTCATTTTCAATTTCTTTACGGGAAAGTGCATAGCGAATAGCACGTTGAAAGCGATTGGTATTAAGTTCAGATTTTACTAAATAATCAACCGCTCCAGCGTCTAGTGCATTGTTATCTAATTGGTTGTCTGATTGCCCTGTAAGCATAATAATTGGAATAGTACAGCCGGCGCTAATAGCTTGTTCTAATACAGTTAAGCCATTAATAGCCCCAAGTTGAAAATCTAGTAAGCAAATATCATGTTTATTTTTTTTGAGTAACTCAAGCGCTTCAACAGCGCTGTCTGTCCATTGAATATTAAATTTATAGGTCGAAACTCGTTGAAGATAATCACTGGTTAATATGTAATCATCTTCATCGTCTTCTACAAGTAATACACTTTTAATAGGTTCAATCATTATTTAACACAGTTATTATTGATGAGTCGTTAGAAAAATACACATGTTATTTATTTGTCTTTTGATACTGGAAATTCTACAAATTCAATCCAATATTTGCCTAAGGTCTTCATTAATTCAACTAAACCTTCAAAATTAACCGGTTTAGTAATATATGAAGCTGCACCTAAGTTGTAACCCTTAATTTTATCTTCTTCTTGTTTTGATGTAGTTAAAATAACTACGGGTATCCCTTTAAGCTTTGGGTTATCTTTTATTTCTTTTAACGCTTCCCGACCATCTTTACGGGGCATATTTAAATCAAGCAGTATCAAGTGAGGTCGAGGTGATTGTTCTTTATTTTTATATTTACCTTGTCTATTTAAATATTCAAGTAACTCAACGCCGTCTTCAACACAATAAAGCGTATTAAGTACACGGCTTTCTGTTAAGGCGTCTTGAGTTAGTAGTCTATCATCTTCATCGTCGTCAGCGATTAATATTGTAATTCCTTTAGTGCTCATATATTTTAACTAGCTCGCTATATTTAATGTGAAATTGTGTGGTATTTTAATGATAAATTCAGTGCCAATATTTTCTTCACTTTTTACTGATATTACACCGCCATGGCGCTCAACTATGCGCCTGCAAACCGCTAAGCCAATCCCGGTCCCTTTGTATTTACTGCGGGCATGTAATCGCTGAAAGGGAATGAATATTTTTTCTTCAAACTCTTGCGAAAAGCCAATACCGTTATCTTTTACTGTTATTTCATACCATAAGTGGTTTGTTTTCAAAATAGTGTCAAATACATTATCTTCTTTAAAGCTTATGGAAATATGAGGTGCAGTATCTATTTTTCTAAACTTTATGGCGTTACTGAGTATATTTAAAAATAGCTGATTAAGCTGAGATACATCACCTTTAATAACGGGTAGGGGCGATACATCAATAATTGCAGAGCTTTCATGTATAGCAACTTCTAGGTCGTCTAGTGCGTCAATAACTATTTGATCAAGTGTTACATCAATAAATTCTTTACCACGTGTATTTATACGAGAGTAGTCCAACAGGTCGTTTATTAGATTAGACATTCGTTCAGCGGCGTTATACATGCGTTTGATATAATCTTGCCCTGTAGGATTAATATTTTCAGCATGCGTGGTCATTAAGCGATCGCCAAATGCTCTAATTTTTCGTAACGGCTCTTGTAAGTCGTGCGAAGCGACAAAAGCGAAATCTTCTAACTCGCGGTTACTACGTGATAGTTCTTCTGAATATAAGGTAAGTTCTTTGGTGCGAACTCTTACTTCATCAAGCAGTTTTTCGTTTTGATGCTCTAAAGAGTTTTTATGTTGTAGTTCCGTTTTATTAATAACTTTGACTAGTACCCATAAACCTAGCAACAGTAAAAAACTTGTAATAGCCGATATGCTAAAAGTGATTTTTGCTTCTTGTTCAATTGATTCAAGTTTTTTATATAATTGATAACGGTGTTCTATTTCAGCGTCTTGTAGGTGATCAAAGTGTGTTTTTATATTGTTGTACAGCCTTTTACCGCGTCCTGTCATTACCGCTTTTAAAGCTCGTTTCTCTTTGTCATCAAGGGCAAGGTCAACGGTGTATGTAAGTTCAACGAGCTTTTCTTCAACTAAACCAATTAACTTAAATTGTTTGTTTTGTAGCCCTACCATATCGGATTTAAGTTTTTTAACTTCTTTTATTTGGTGTATTACTAGGGATAATGCTTCTTGGTAGGGAGCTAAATATGATTCATTCTCTGTTAGTAAATAACCACGTTGCCCAGTTTCTGCCGATAATACAAGAATATGTAGTTTATCTAACGCTAAAATAACTTCACCAGTATTAGTAAGGCCTTTTTGAGTTTTAGCCAGTTCATCAATTGTTTTTATGGCTAAATAAACATTGATGACAATAACGGTAATAACAATAATAAAAACTAACGCCCATGAAATATTTTTATTGTCGAATAATTCTTTAACGGTTGGCATTTATGAACCTATTTTCTGTTGAATTTTTTTACTTGAATTCAAATAATAAGAGCTATTATTTCTGTGAAATTTTTTCTAAAGATTGGCTACATTCTTGGCATGACGCTATAATTTTATTGGCTGCTTCTAATGCCTTTGCGGCTGGCATGTTATTTTCGAGCACTAATTTAATAAGTTCTGCCTGCATTGAAATTCTATTTAATGGTGCACGGGCATCGTGTATTAATTCATTAATATCTTTGTCACCGTCGCTAACTATTTGGCTATTCATGGGTTACCTTTAAACTATTCTTTAAACTCACCGTAAGCATGCAAACGGTTGTAGAGTGTTTTAGTACTAATGCCTAGCATCTCTGCAGCTAACGATTTGTTACCACCTACATCTTCTAAGGTGACTTTGATAAGCTCTTTTTCAACATCTTCAATCGTTTGACCCGCCGTTAAATTATGGTTTTTTTCGGTTACCGATGAGAAGGGCGAACGAAAATCGTTAGGGAGTTCAAGCGAACTTGATTTTGGATCCGACATAATAAAAGCTCTATGAATGGTATGGCGTAATTCACGCACATTTCCTGGCCAGTCGTAATCAGTTAAGCGTTTAAGCTGTACTGTACTCCACAAGTAACTACGATCATACTCATCATTTAGTTCACTTAAAAAGCTATTAGCCAATAAAGGTATATCTTCTTTACGTGTTCGTAAAGCAGGTATTGATATAGGAAAAACGGCTAATCTGAAATAAATATCTTCGCGTAAACATTTTTTTTCAGCAATTTCAGCAACCGAGCGGTTTGAAGCTGAAATTACACGGCAATTTACTGCGACTTCTCTAGTGCCGCCTACGGGGGTAACTTTTTTACTTTCAAGAACTCTTAGTAAATTAGGTTGCATATCAATCGGCATTTCAGTGACTTCATCTAAAAATAATGTGCCGTCGCCTGCTCGTTGAAAAACGCCATCTTTTTTACCAATAGCGCCAGTGAAGGCGCCTTTTTCATGACCAAATAACTCGCTGACAATCAAGTCTTTAGTCAATGCACCACAGTTAGTGGCAATCAGTTCATGTGTACTGTTATTCGCTATATTGGTAGCACGGTGTATTGCTTGAGCAACGACTTCTTTACCAACACCACTTTCCCCCATTAGCATAACATTTGCTTGAGTCAGCGCTACGCGTTCAATCATGGTATAAAGTTCTTGCATAGCACTGGATTCACCAATTAAACAGTCAAAATGTTTTGTTGGAAGTGCAACTTTATTTTTACTTTTGTTTTTAGTGGCTTTTTGGCTTTTAGGCGCCAGAGCTTGTTCTAAATCTTCACGTTGTAAAGGCTTAGCTATGTAACCTACTTTAGGACCGCACAAGCTACTTAACATACCTTTAACTAACGGATGCCCGGTTATTAGCGTGATGAAGGGTGTTTTTTCTGACTTATTAATATGATCAATTAAATGCAGCCCACTGCCATCAGGTAGCATAAAATCTAAAAAGATGTGATCAAAGGTATCGTGCTCTAAATATTCATAAGCTTCTTTTAAGCAACTGGCGGTATGAATTTCGTGTCCAAGAAACTCAATAATATGGCAAGCCACACTTGTAAATTCCTCGTCATCGTCAACTAATAATATATTTAACACAATTATCCTATATTCCATTAAATTGGTGATTTAATTTTACGCCATAGCTATGGCAATATTTTTATTATTTTAAACCAATTTTTATACTTTATTTTAATTTTATTTAGCATTTTTACGAAATGTGAGAAGTATATACTTGTTAACATTCGAACATATTTGTTTGGTACGACTAAATAAAGTGATTACATAATCGGGGTATGTAAAATAAGAAGAGTATTATCTGTGATTCTGCGAATAATTACTGTTTTTAATATGTAAATATTTGTGCCGAGATAGAGTGTGATTAAATTGCTAAAGCTTGAAAGTTTTTGCAGCAATGCAGAGTCATTTTAAGTGGTTGTGGCTTAGCTAAAAATTTTAGCTAAGCTTGATTCTTAACTATACCCGTTACCAATCAAAATGCTCGTTTCAAAGCGCGTGAGCGTCAATATTTATAGTAAGTAATTCAAGGCAATACTTTATTGTAATGGTTGTTCCCTTATAAAAAGTATTAACGATGAAGTAATCTTTTAGAGGAATAAACGCTCAAGCGCTTCTTCGATGGGTCTAAAAACAATTTATTCGTCGTTATTAAGTGTAGTCATGTTTCTACAGGGATGTAGAGCATTAGGGTAACGCAGGAGCAGTTACCGAGAATAACCATGACATAAACTTAATGCCTTGCATACAGGGATGTCGTCCTTAGATTTCGTCTGGAACTTGAAATCTGTGCCTAAATTGTTTTTAGTTCCCACACAAACCTGCATTTTGAATGGTAATGGGTATAAATTACTTATTAGTTGGAGAATTTTGGCGAAATATCTTCTGGAGCCGATATGTAGCCTTGATAACCATCGGCTCTTAAAGAGCTAAAACTATTGAGTTGGGTTTGGTCTTCAATTCCAGTAATAATAACGTTAATTGATAAGCCTTTAGCTACACTTATTAACGCACGACATAATTCATTATTTTGATTTGATTTTGTATAAAAGGCAAAAGACTGATCTAACTTTATGTAGTTAGGCTGTAATTTTTGTAAATAATCGAGTGAACCAATTTGTCTGCCACAGTTATCAATGCCCACTTTTGCACCGGCTAACTTTATAATTTGCGTAATATGATCACATTGCTCGAATGATTGTATAAGAGCAAATTCAGGTATTTCAAATTGCATTTGGTTTACATGTGAAGACTTTTTCAAAAAGTTTTCCAGCCACAAAGCAAAGCCAGCATCAAGTAAGCTTTCTTGTGTTAAATTTATAGCGACTGGTTGCGGTGATAGCCCTAAAATATTTTGTTTTTCGATGGTTTCTAATAAGCATTTATCAAGTTGACAACCTAATGATAATAATTCTATAAAGGGCATAAACTCTGCTGCACTAATTATTTGTTCATCAATGTGTAATCGACAATAAACTTCCCGTTGAATAGTCTCATTTGTTTTCATGCTGCAAACTTTTTGCCACTGAAAAACAAATTGATTGTTATTAATGGCATTTTCTAATTTATTGCGCCACTGTTGCCGACTATATTTTTGCGTTTGTTTAGTATCTATCCAATGGCTAATTTTGTTTTTTAGGATCGCTTGTTGTATGGCGTTATCGGTTTGAGACATAAGGTCAGAGGGTTGCATGTTCTCAATGCGCTGACTAATACCTAAATAAAAATTATGATTAGGTAAACAACCTGCTTTAGTTATTTCTTGGTTGATTATTCGAATAAGGTTTTGTAAGTACTGCTCAATGTGATGATGTTCGGCTTTGGTGATCAAAAAAGCAAATTCTGTATTAGCAATTCGAGCAATAATGCTATCAGCAATTAAAGGCAGCTCTGTGTTTAAACGTTGAGCAAGCACACGGATAATTTCATCTCGTCCTTGGTAGCCATACTTACTGTAAACCTCTTCAAGCCAATCAAATTTAGCTAAAATAAGCCCACCATAACCTGGTTCATTTAGCCAATTGTGCATTTGGGCTGATAAATATTGGCGATTGGCGAGTTGAGATACATGGTCAATGAGTTTATCTTCTTTAAGCTCACTGACTTCTTGATCTAACGTGGTAAACACTTGTTTAAGCTGTTGTGACATGGAGTTGATTGCGACAACTAATGTTTTTAACTCTGTTGTTTTAGGTAGTTCAATATCGTGACCAAACTTTTGCTGAGCTATTGCTTTAGTTTGTACTACAACGCCGTTTAAGGGTTTTAGAATACGGTTGAGCCTGATCCTAAGGGCAAAAATAGCAATAATAAAGAGTAGCGATAAGATCATAATGGTGTCATTCATTACCCGCCACAATTCTTGATAACCGTGCGCTGGATTACCTTCAATTTCAAGTGTTGCTAGTTGCATCCATCCCGAAGTGATCACCGTTTCTTTTTTTTGACTCTCAAATAACTCTAAATTAATAAGCCACTGAGGTACGCCTTCAATAACAATGGGGTTTTCCCAAACTTGCTGTTTACCATCAACTAACCAAGTTAAGGTCACTTTACGATAGAAGCCGCCTTCAAAAATTACGTTAACTAAGGTTTCAGCCGACACCATATCGCCGGTTTCAACGTGGGGTTGTAGCATTAAACCTAATGAGGTGATGGTATTATTAAGGTCAGATTTTATTTGCTGACTCATAAACTCTTTGGCTTGGTTAAACTGAAAGTACACTAAGCTGATCATTACTAAGAGGAATAGCCCAAATAATAGTGAGTTTATTTGTCTAAATAAGGTCATGGCTTTAAAACTCCAGCTTTAGCTTAGGTTGTTTTAGGGTTGAGGCATGTATACGTTGTCGTAGATCCTGCCAACGTTTTAGGCGTGAAGAATTTCCACTTAATACGCCTCGCCCTTTCTCTTTGTTTAGCCATAACTGACTACCGTTAAAGCTGTATATTGGTACCAGATCATTACGTTGTGTCGCAGGTTTTATTAATCCGTTGATGTTATCTAAAATTAGCGGCACGGCGCTGGGTGTTTCATAATAAGCTAACACCATATGGTATTGATTAAGCTGTGTGGCTTTAACCATGGTGATTTTCATTTTATCGTCAGGGATACCAAGTTCTAGCAAGGTAAAGTATTTTGCAATAGAGTAGTCTTCACAGTCACCGCCATTCACCCCTATAAATTCTACTGGGGTTGCCCAGTAATTTTTTACACCCCAAAGTTTTATATCATCAATAAAATGAAACATATTAAAAAATTGGTTTACTTTGGTTAAGCGTTCTAATTCAGTATTTGCTGCGTTTTTTTTAATAAGTTTTAGCCACGCTTTCCCACGTTTAGCTGCTCGACTGCCGTAACTTTGTTCAAGAGCGCTGACAATTTTTTTACCATTTAAAGGCGAAGTAGGAGTCGCGTATAGCGTAGACAAAAATACTACGCTATAGAGTAATAGTTGAAATAACCTTGAAAATAAGGCGGCTAGAAAGCCGTTTTTTTTCATATTACTCTCAGGCTCATATTGCTATCAAACAACTACAAGCTTTGGTTAACGCTATAAATGGTCCATTTCATGTTGTCTATTTTCTTAACTTTGTTAACTTCCGCCATAATGCGTCGATTAGTTGCATGTGCTAATGCGGTGTTATCTGTACTCATTAATCGATCAAAGCCATAGCCCACAGACGTTACTCTTTGTTGATCAATATTGAAATCATTAACTAGCAACTGCGAAACGGCTTTAGCTCTATTTTCAGACAATATTTGATTCAGGGTTTTATCTCCTACATTGCTGGTATGCCCTTCAATAACTACACTTAAATCGTTATATCTTTTTAAAAAGTTCGCTAGTGCTTCAATTTTTCCATAAGCTGAACGAGGTATTTCATAAGAGTTGTTAGCAAATTTCACATCAATATTAAAAGGTTCTTCTAATGGAATTTGAGTGCCACATCCGTAGTTGTCGATACTTGCGCCAAGCATTGTATTTGCACATTGTTCTCGCGCTTCAATCACGCCATCACTATCATAATCATCGAGATTTTTTAATTGTTCAATGGGCGCTTCTATTACCACTAAAGGGGCTGCACATGAAGTAACAAAAACCAATGCGAATATCGTTATTGTTAATTTAATTGGGTTTAGGAAATTGTTATTCATTATTAGTACCTTCTTCATAATCATGCTCTCCTTGCCATGCGTTTGATCGGCTTACGCGTAATGAGTCAAGTAGTTGACCGGTAACATTAAGCAGGCGATAACGTGCACTTAATTCATTAAAATCAGCATCTAAATAGTCTTTTCTCGCTTGAAATAATTCGTTTTCAGTATCAAGCAAGTCAAGTAAGTTTCTTTGACCTAAACTAAATTGATCGTTGTAGGCTAATTGCGTTTCTTTTGAGGTAATAATATGTTGTTTAATATAGTTTTTTTGTAGCGCTAGCATTTCAAAAGCATTCCAAGCAAGATCGAAGCTTTCTGTTACTTGGCGGTGGGCACTATAATTTATTGCTCTTGCTTGGCTTACTTTGTAAGCTGCGCCTCGCTCTTGAGCAACATCTTTGCCACCTGAAAAAAAGTTATATTTTAAACGTAACATAGCGGTTACTTCATTGCGGTGTCCGCCCACATTAGCACCAAAACGATTTAAACCACTTTCACCATTAATATCATTGTATAAGTTTGCGCCTAGCTCAAAAGCTAACTCAGGGTAGTAGCTCGCTTTTACGCCTTGCTTATAAGCTTGCGCGGCTTTGATGTCTTGTCGTGCAGATTTAATAACAGGATGATGTGCTATCGCGAACGTTAAACCATCGCTTTTATCTTTAGGTAACATGTCTGCGTCAGGTACTGGGAGCACTAAATTTTTAGGTGGTGTATTGGTTAGGCGTATAAATTGTGCTCTAGCATCTAAATTGTTATTACGTGCAGAAATTAAATTAGATTGAGCGCGAGATAAACGACCAGTCACTTGTGATAAGTCAGCCACGCTACCTAACCCTGAATCGGTGCGCTCTTTAATGCGTTCATATATTTCTTGATGCGAGGCAACGTTTTTTTCAGCTAAGATGATAAGTTGCTCGGTTTTTATATAATTTAAATAAACTTTGCTCACTTCTAAAGCTAAGTCTTCGGCTGTTGCCATTAGTGTCCACTTTTCTGCGTGGGCTTCATGTGTGGTACGGTCTACTTCACTACTGGTGAGCATACCATCAAAAATTACTTGCCTAAGGCTAATACCAAATTCGCCACGTTTTAGTTCAGTTTCTCCGTCGTTAAAACCTAATGAGCTTCTTCTATTACCTGGGCTGTCGGTGTATTCATATCCGTAGCCAGCAGTTAAGTCTATTGTTGGTAAATAACCTGCTGATGCACGGTTAACATCTTCTTCTTTGGATTTAAATAGTGCAAAAGATTGACGAATATTAGGGTGAGAATCTAACGCTTGCGCTACTGCGGCCTCTAAACTTTGCGCATTTATTTGCATGGAGCAAAATGAGGTAAACCCTATTATGCTGATGAACCCTAGTCTTCTTATGTTTTGTGTGTTTATTTTCATAAAAAATTCCGTGTATTTAGTTGTCACTTAACGTTCTCGCAATGCCGATTGCTTGGCTCGCAATAGAGGATTTAGTATGTATTCTAATATAGTACGTTTTCCGGTTATTACATCAACGTTGGTCATCATTCCAGGAATAATGGGCATATCTTCATTATTACTATTTTTGATGCTTGAGGCATCTGTGATCACTCTTATTAGATAAAAGCTGTTACCTTCTTTATCTTGTGTTGTGTCTGCACTAATGTGAGTTACTTTACCACTAAGCCCACCATACTTTGCAAAGTCATAAGCCGTTATTTTTACTATGGCAGGTAATCCAGGATAAATAAAACCAATGTCTCGAGGTTGTATTTTTGCCTCAACCATTAGCATATCTTCTGTGGGGACAATTTCTGCTATGGTTTCACCTGATTTTACAACACCACCTAAGGTATTTATATGTATAGTTTTTATAGTGCCTACAACCGGTGAAACTATGAGCGCTTTTGTAACTTTGTCTTGCGCGCCTACTTGTGATTCATTAATGCGCGATAATTTATTTTGCAACTCATTAAGCTTAGCTCGTGCATCAGCGCGATAAGTGAGTGCGGTTTCACGACGTTTTAGTATTGACTCTTGAAAAGAAGATTTAAGTTTTGGTAGCAGTAAACGAATACCACTTAATTCACCTTTTAGTTCATTCACGCTACGTTCTAGCTTGTAGAGCTCTATTTTGGAAACTATATTTTTTTCAGCTAAGGGTCGAGTTAAATTTAATTCTTTTATTGCTAAGCCATAACTAATCTCAGTTGTTGTTATTTTAGAATCTAACTCAGCAACTTCTTGTTCACGTTGTTGAATTTGTTGACCTTGGATCGCTAATTGGTTAATTAAGTTGTCTAATCTACCTGAGTATTCGTCTTGTTGGCGCTTTACCATAAAAGCGGCATTTTTATTTAAATCTTCAGGGTATTCGGGGACGTTTTTTTCAAGATCTATTTGATGTTTCCAATTGTCGTTTGTACCAATTATGATGCTTGAAAGTTCAGCCCTTAAACGAATAATATTCGCACGTAAACTATCAACTTCTTGTTTTTGTTCGGCAAAATCCGAACGAAAACGAGTATCGTCTATTCTAGCAATGGGCTGACCTTTGGTAACTTGCATGCCTTCTTGTACAAAAAGCTTTTGTAATATACCGCCATCTAAACTTTGAATTATTTGCACTTGAGATGAAGGGATCACTTTACCTAAACCTGAAGTTACTTGGTCTAATGCCGCAAAATTTGACCAAACGATAAAACTGAACACTAGGCCTGCCATCGCCCATATGGTTAATCGATGTAAACTGGGGACTTCGGTTAACATAGCTCCGTATACATCATCTGCCATTTCTTGATCTTTTTGGCTTACTTTCAAAGTGAAACCTCCTGATCTATTTTTCCACTTTGTAGCTGTTGCAATACGGTGTCTTTAGGTCCATCAATAACTAACTTACCGTTTTCTAATATAATAATTCGATCAACCAAATGCAATAAATCCATTTTATGGGTTATTAGTAGTAGCGTTTTTTCTTTAGCGGTTGCTGATATAGATTGTATAAATTGTTTTTCTGCCCGAGCATCCAAACTTGCAGTTGGTTCATCTAATAAGAGTATTTGAGGTGTATTTAAAATGGCTCTAGCCAATGCTATACATTGTCGTTGACCACGAGATAAAGCAATACCATTTTCACCTACTTGGCGATCAAGCCCCAAAGCTTCTTGATCGGTAAAGGCACTTACGCCTGAAAGTTGTACGGCTCTAATAAGTTGGTATTCTGTTATTTGTCGGGTACCAAACAAGATGTTATCGCGAATGGTGCCATGAAATAGAGTAATATCTTGAGGCAAATATCCAAAGTTTCTGCGTAAGTCGCTAGGGTGTATTTGTTGATGGTTTAAGCCATCAAAACGTATATTGCCTGAGGTGGTTTGATAAAGCCCTAATAATAATTTTGCTAATGTAGTTTTACCTGAACCATTGCGGCCAACAATGGCAATTTTCTCACCTTGTTTGATATTGATAGACATAGGTTGTAAAGCGCTAACGTCTGTATTGGGGTATTTAAAGGCTATATTTTCTGCAATTATGTTACCTGATAATTTTGTTCTGCTGGCCAAGTGAGCCTTGTCTTCAAATTCTCCTTCTTGCTCCATTAAAGTGTCTAGCTGGCGTAATGCGCTAATGGTTTGGTTTGAACGAGTCATTAAACCGGCAAGTTTAGCTATTGGGGATATGGCTCTGCCAGTGAGCATTACGGCGGCAATAATTCCGCCCATAGATATAATATTATCTGAAACACGATATACCCCTAAAACTACAACTCCAACAACAGAAATTTGTAATATAAAGCTGGCAAAGTTAATAACAGAATTTGTAATAACTTTTGATTTAAATAACCAAGTGGAAGTATGCCCAATCATTTGTTGCCAAGCATTTTGTACAATACCTTCAGCTCCGTTGGCTTTGATCGATTCTATTGCGCTAAGGCATTCAATGAGGTGCCCGTGGCGTAAGCCTGAAAATTTATTACTTTCTTCAATTGCCGCCCGTAGTTTGGGTTGTTTTATAATGGTGTAAGCAATAATTAGTATGGAAGCAATAATAGGAAATAACACTAAATCACCGGCTACTAACCAGATACAAAACATAAACAAGCAAGCAAAGGGTAAGTCAACTAAAGCGGTAATAGTCGCTGACGATAAAAATTCTCTAACGTTGTCAAATTCGCTGAGTTGTTTTGCCATTCCACCCACACTAGGCGAGCGCTTTTCGAGCGGTATACCAATAACCTTAGCAAATAACTTAGAAGAGACTTCAACATCAATTTTTTTACCAGCAACATCAATCAAATACCCCCGTAATTGTTTTAATATAAAGTCAAATATGTAAGCTATACCTGCTCCAATCGCAAGTACCCATAAGGATTCAAAAGCTAAGTTAGGTACGACTTTGTCATAAATATTCATAACAAAAAGTGGTGAGACGAGTGCAAATATATTAACCATGATTGAAGCTATAATTACATCACGATATATGGGGGCTGCACGTTTAAGGTGTTGTAGTAACCAATGTTTAGTGGAGTCGTTAACATGAACATCAAAATTTCTATCGCCACGATATTGCTGTTTAACTAAAAATAAATAACCAACAAAATTTGATTCTAATTCTTCTATGGTTAGCCGTTCTTCTCCGCCGGTTTCAGGCAAGGTAACAATGGCTTTATTTTCTTCTAAATTAATTTCTTGTAAAACGCAGGCCTTTTTGTCTTTTAGCATTAAAATACAAGGCAACAGCATTGATGGCAATTCATTCAAACCTTTACGGACTAACTTGGCACTAAGCCCAGCCCGTGAAGCTGCTTGAGGTAAAAGTTCAGGAGTAATGTTGTTACTTGAAAGTGGTAAACCAGCAATTAAAGCCTCTGCCGAGCAAGGATTACCAAAATGTTCGCTTAGTTGCACTAAACTATCCAGCAATGGATCTGATGCTAATCTTTGAGAAGCATTAACAGACCATTGCATTGAGGGTTCTGCGGTGGGTTGCACTAAGTTACAGTTCCTTAAAGTTTAAGCAGCAAAAAATAGCTCTGGCTATTACTAGTTTGCTGCCTAAATTATTATGATGAATCAAGCCGAATAAAACGCGTTATAAAAGTTCATTAGAGTCTAACTCAATATGCGGAACGGTTGATGGTGCACTGTTATCACTAATAATAGTTGCTCCTTCATTTAGTAAACCATTTGTTATTTGTTGGTTTAAAGCTAAGGTATCTTTTTCTAATACTATTTGTTCTTTTGATATTTCAAATGTATTGTTTTCACGGGTTGAGTCTACTGTTTTTTCATCATTATTAAATGATAAAAGTTGGTCAATACTATGGGTACTAGTTTCACCAATAAAATCATCTAAATTAAAATCAATCGCGTCAGTATCGCTTGAATTAATTGGCCCGTTTTCTGGTAAGTTAGATATATCAATAGCACTAACTTTTTGTAATGTTGATGTATCAATAGTACTTGATTTATTGAGCGAAATCTCAGATACATCATTGATGTCGTTAAAAAATAAAGGAGCCACTACAGGGGTTGGGGCAGCATTAGGTACACTAATGTTTATTGTTAATGTTGTTGTGTCAGTTTCAGGTTTGATAGTATCACCATCTTGAATCGTATAAGATAATGTATCACGGACATTGGTTAAGGGCATATCCATACCGTCTTTAGTCGCATAAAGATAATAACCGGTATTATTAATAGTAAATGTTCCAAAATCTGCTTCTATGGTGAAAGAGGTATTAATGGCATCAAATACATAGTCTATTCCGCCATAAGTTACTTTAACAAGGGTTACGGTACCATCAGCAGAGGTATCATCTACATCACCAGAGCTACCCAAACTTAATACATTACCTTTTACGCGACTAAATCTAGCGTTACCATCCGTATTTTCATTCAATTTAATGTAATTGTTATCTGCAAAGGCGATAGGGGCGGTATCAACTACGTTTATAATTACTGTTGCTGTATCGGTATCAGATCCATCACTTAATGTATAATTAAAGCTTGGAGAGATCGAGCCAAGCGTAAAGCCACTATTGTTATAACTAAAATCACCTTGAGCATTAATTCGCAATATACCATCTTGAATTGCTATAGTGGCGTAACCATCGTCAGATGGATCAAATACCAAATTAGCCCCATTTACTTGGGTAATAGTTAATGTAGCACCATCGCCACCGTCTGAATCAACGACACCATCACCGTCATTATGCGAAATCACATTCCCCGACACTGTTTCACCTTCGTTCACAGCAAATGTATCATTTTCAGCTAAAGGAGGTAGATTCACTGACGGCGTAACCGAAATATTCAAGGTTGACGTGTCGGTATTCACGCCATCTGAAATGGTATAAACCACTTCTGGCACAGCGCCGTTATAATCAGGAGCAGGTACAAAAGTGTAGCTACCGTCAGGATTAATGGTTAATTCACCTTCGGCAAGTGTAGCGGTTGTGCCGGCAGTAAACACCGTACCGCCAATAGTAAATTCAGTAATAACCGGTGTACCGTCAGCGCTTGAGGCGTTTGTTAATAAATTACCTGAAACGTTAGTGTCCTCAGCGGTAGTGACAACTTCATTTGCATCAACTAAATCTGAGACGGGCGTAACCGAGATATTCAAGGTTGACGTATCCGTATTAACACCATCTGAAATGGTATAAATCACTTCTGGCACTGTGCCGTTATAATCAGGGGCAGGTACAAAAGTGTAGCTGCCGTCAGGGTTGATGGTTAATTCACCTTCGGCAAGGGTAGCGGTTGTGCCAGCAGTAAACACCGTACCGCCAATAGTAAACTCAGTAATAACCGGAGTACCGTCAGCGCTTGAAGCGTTCGTTAATAAATTACCTGAAACGTTAGTGTCCTCAGCGGTAGTCACAACTTCATTCGCATCAACTAAATCTGAAACGGGCGTAACCGAAATATTCAAGGTTGACGTATCGGTATTCACGCCATCTGAAATGGTATAAATTACTTCTGGTACAGCGCCGTTATAATCAGGAGCAGGTACAAAAGTGTAGCTACCGTCAGGATTAATGGTTAATTCACCTTCGGCAAGGGTAGCGGTCGTGCCGGCAGTAAATACCGTGCCGCCAATAGTAAACTCAGTAATAACCGGTGTGCCGTCAGCGCTTGAAGCGTTCGTTAATAAATTACCTGAAATAGGTGTATCTTCTGAAACGCTCACCACTTCATTGGCATCTACTAAATCTGAAACGGGCGTAACCGAGATATTCAAGGTTGACGTATCGGTATTCACCCCATCTGAAATGGTATAAATCACTTCTGGCACCGCGCCGTTATAATCAGGAGCAGGTACAAAAGTATAGCTACCGTCAGGGTTGATGGTTAATTCACCTTCGGCAAGGGTAGCGGTCGTGCCGGCAGTAAACACCGTACCGCCAATAGTAAACTCAGTAATAACCGGAGTACCGTCAGCGCTTGAGGCGTTCGTTAATAAATTACCTGAAACGTTAGTGTCCTCAGCGGTAGTCACAACTTCATTCGCATCAACTAAATCTGAGACGGGCGTAACCGAGATATTCAAGGTTGACGTATCCGTATTCACGCCATCTGAAATGGTATAAATCACTTCTGGTACTGTGCCGTTATAATCGGGGGCAGGTACAAAAGTATAACTACCGTCAGGGTTAATGGTTAATTCACCTTCGGCAAGGGTAGCGGTCGTGCCCGTACCAGCTGGGTCAACAGTAAATACCGTACCGCCCACCGTAAATTCAGTAATAACCGGTGTACCGTCAGCACTTGAGGCGTTAGTGAGCAGGTTACCTGAAACGTTAGTGTCCTCAGCGGTAGTGACAACTTCATTTGCATCAACTAAATCTGAGACGGGCGTAA
>Ga0209185_1000382_pt1 | contig 54340 bp, 52 predicted proteins | sample SidtaG_2_FD_187425 | JGI IMG/M metagenome (GOLD analysis project Ga0209185, IMG submission 187425) | Marine algal microbial communities from Sidmouth, United Kingdom - Sidmouth_Asex2 metaG (SPAdes) (version 2) | ecosystem: Host-associated > Algae > Red algae > Unclassified | place: Sidmouth... | reverse complement strand
GCATTATGGAACAATTTATTTAATTTCTTTCACTTACGTAGCTCGGCTATGCGCGTCAAATTTAGCCAAACATATAAAAAAAATAACTTCTTCATTTGGGGTAGATTATTTTCTTCCTCTTCCCTAAACTAAATAAACTCTACAAACCTTACAAACTTCACATATTTTTATCCTATCTTCGATAAAAATTGACGGATAGCACATGATAAACACCTTACTCATATTGGTCATCACTACCTTTTTAGGTATGTTAGCAATTAATGTGTATTTTCGATTGAAAGTAATTAAAATTTATCGAAAATTACGCAAAGAGAAAGTTCAAATTAACTTGAAACCCAGTCATTTATTTGACAAAGAGAAACTCGAAAACGAAATTATCCCTCAACATCCTCGTCATGCCGACGATATTCGTACCTTTGCCCATAATATTCGGTTTTCAGTCCGCATGGCTTCTGTTTTGACAGCCTTGATTACGCTATTTGCAGCCATACTGATGTACCCGTATTTTTTTGGAGAATAAAATAAAATTTTATTGTTTTACTGTTGAATTGTTTTATTGCTGAATTGTTATTTTCGCTTCGCGAAAACCTTCTATGCAGCAATACAGCAGTTCAATAAAACAACAAAGCAATCATGAATTACACAGCAGAAATAGACATTATGCCACTCAAAGAACTCCTTGACCCACAAGGGAAAACGGTGGCAAATAACATGAGAAACATTGACTTGGACGGCGTAGAAGACGTGCGAATTGGTAAACATATCCGTATGAATTTCAAAGCAGATTCGGAGGAAAGCGCGAAGGAAAAAGTCGAAACTGCCTGCAAAAAGCTCCTCGCCAATACCATCATGGAATCTTACCAATACACTATTACGGCAAACGTTTGACCCTAAACGCTGAACGACCAATGATGCCCGTTGTCCACCGTCCACCGTCTATGTTATACATTATACCTACACCAATTGGAAATTTGGAGGATATTACGCTCCGCGCCTTACGTATTTTGAAGGAAGTGGACGTGATATTGGCGGAAGATACCCGCACATCAAAAAAGCTGCTAAACCACTACGAAATCAACACGCCGCTACGCTCGCATCATGCTCATAATGAACACGGTACGACGCCCAACCTTATTGTCGAAATGCAAGCTGAAACTACGATGGCACTCATCTCAGATGCAGGTACGCCGGGTATTTCTGACCCTGGTTTTTTGTTGGTACGGGCTTGTGTACAGGCAGGCATGAAGGTCGAATGCTTGCCGGGAGCTACGGCGATTATTCCAGCGTTGGTTGTGTCTGGTTTGCCTTGCGGTAGGTTTTATTTTGAAGGTTTTTTGCCGCATAAAAAAGGTCGGCAAACTCGTCTGAAATATCTCGCCACACTCGATTGTACTTTTGCCCTGTACGAATCTCCACACCGTATTGCGAAATGCCTCAAGCAGTTGGCAGAGCATTGCGGCGAAGAACGCCAAGCCGTTGTGTGCCGCGAATTGACGAAGCTACATGAAGAAGTCCAGCGCGGGACTTTGCCAGAGCTATCCGCCTATTATGAAGGAAGAAAAGTGAAGGGCGAAATTGTCGTCGTCGTAAAAGGGGAATAAAAGTTCAAGCACATCCCATATAAGAAAAAGAACAATTCAGACGGGTAGATTATTTTTTTCGTCTTCCCTAACTATCGCGATGCGCTTGAACTTGACACTATCAATCATTCACTACAAATTTCTGTGCATAACGTCCCGAAAACCCTGCGTCAATTACCGCGACATATACAGCAGCTGGCAGTCGTTCAATATCAATCGTCAGTTCGTATCCCGATACGCCTTGAATATCCAACTGACGGCGATATAGCAAGCGTCCGAGCACATCATAAATGTCCAATACTGCGGCAGTTTCCGGTATATTTATCGTTCGTATCGTGATAAAATCATCGTTTGAGGGATTTGGAAATACACTCATACCGAGAGGTGCATTAGGGTTGGTGGGCGGTCTGCCTGTATATTCGTAAGCCGTCGAAAGGTCCGACAAACAAGCATCTATAATACTCACCACTTGCCAATTTCCATCCATTTTGGGTGCGATGCAGCGTGTCGTGAAATCCGTCAAAGTATCGTTTCGATACCATATATAGCGGTCAGCCGCTCGGCTGGCGCACAGCGTATCTATTCCGATTTGTTGGATAGTAGAAGTTGGTGGCGGCGGATTAATGCCCGTTGCCACGGATACCGAAACGACATCTTGACACGAAAAACCATCATCTCCGACATAGAAATATTCGTCAGCAACATTCACTGTAATCATACTATCCATTTCGCCCGTTGACCATAAATACGACAAATAACCTGCATCTGCTTCCAGCGTGATACTATCGCCTTCGCAGAAATTAAAATCACTGGAAGGACGAATATTTGCAATAGGTGGCAGAGGACGAACTTCAATCATGATAGTTTCCGAAGGCGAACTTTGACAGCCATTATCATTCAAAACAATATAACTATATTCACCGTCGTTGGTCGCTATAATTTTCTCACTGACAGAACCATCCGACCATAAATAAGTCGAAAAACCCGGTTCTGCACTCAAAATAACGGTATCGCCCGGACATAAAATCGCATCATCTGAAAGTGAAATTGCGGGCGAATCAGGCAAGTCAAAAACCAGTGTACTCACCGTCACCGAAGGCGAACTTTGACAATCAAATTCATCCAAAATAACACAGGAAAAAGACCCCGTTTCTGTGACTGTAATGCTTTGCGTTGTTTCGCCATTCGACCACAAATAGCTTGGTGCGTCAGGTGGCGCACTCAGCGTGACACTTTCCCCGATACAAAAATTGGTACTACCGCCCACTGTAATCGTAGGTTGTAGCGGCGTGGGATTGACACTTACATTTACGGTGGTCGCGCTTTGATTGGTGCAGCCATCTTCATTATAGACTGTCACGCTATAATTGCCCGATATGCCTACGCTGATATTTTGCGTTGTTTCGCCATTGCTCCACAGATATGAGTCAAAGCCGACGGGTGCGCTCAATCCTACGGTATTTCCTAAGCACAAAGTCGTAAAGCCAACCGTATCAATTGTCGGTACAGGCGGTACAGAAAAGACCTTAACAAAAGTATCTTCCGACCACTCGCTCATACAGCCGTTGGCATCCATAATAATACAGGATAGCGGACCGGAAGTTTCTGTAAGGGTAATGTCTTGCGTGGTTTCGCCATTTGACCAAAGGTAAAAATAACCCGAAGGCGCGAACAAAGTCACGCTACCACCTTCGCAAAATTCCGTTTCGCCCGAAAAGGTGATTTGTGGCACAGGCAAACCCTCATTTTCTATTGTGCTAAATGCCGTTGAGACATTTTCGCAGCCGTTTACATCCGTCACAGTACAATAAAATGCACCTGTTTCAGATACGGTAATGTCTTGTGTCGTTTCACCCGTTGACCATAAATAGGTGCTAAAACCACCCGATACTACGAGCGTCACACTACTGCCTTCGCAAAATACGGGCGCACCCACCGTCTGCACAATTGGTTCGACAGGTAGCGGATTTACAATTATTTTTGCAGAAATATCCGAAGCCGACGAACAGCCGTTGGCATTTGTAATGGTGACATCATAACTGCCTTCGGCAGAAACGTTAATCTCTTGCGTGGTTTCACCATTTGACCATAAATAATTATTGAATCCTGCGGGCGCGGAAATCATTATACTTTCGCCTTCGCAAAATTCCGTTGCACCATTCGTTACGAGTTGGGGTGTCGGCGGCAGTTCGTTGACGACTACCGTTAAGGGTTCGGAATCAGTACTGATACAGCCATTCGCATCCGCTAAAAAATATCTGTATGTACCGGAATCGTACACAGTAATACTTTGTGTAGTCGCACCGTTTGACCATTCATAATTCGTAAACCCGGCAGGCGCAGAAAGCGTGACGTTTTCACCTTCACAGAAGGTCGTCGCGCCGCTCGTCGTAATTGCTGATGTGCCGGGCAAGTCATTCACAGTTACATTTATCGCTTGCGAATGTAGGCTCACACAACCATTATTATTTGTTACAAAAACATCATAATCACCTGAATTTGTCACTGTTATAGTTTCTGTTGTAGCCCCGTTTGACCATTCATAATTATCAAATCCGCTTGGCGCAGAAAGGGTGACGCTTTCGCCATCACAGAAATTTGTCATACCACTTGTGGTGATAGTTGGCGTGGTCGGTATTGGGTTGACGATGATTTCTATTGGGTTTGAATTGCTACTCACGCAGTTATTTCCATTCGTTAGAAAATAATCATAAATACCTGATTCGTAGACGGTAATACTTTGTGTGTTTTCGCCCGTTGACCACTCGTAATCGGAAAAACCACTTGGTGCGGAAAGGGTGACACTTTCACCTTCGCAGAAAGTCGTCGCGCTGCCGGCTATAATTTCGGGCGCAGTCGGCAAGTTATTTACCACGACCTCCAAAGGCGTGGAATTGCTACTAATACAAGCATTTACATCCGTTACAAAATAATTATAAGTTCCAGCGTTGAAAACGGTAATGCTTTGCGTGGTTTCTCCTGTTGACCATTCGTAATCGGAAAACCCGCTTGGTGCGGAAAGTATCACGCTATCGCCATCGCAAAAGGTGGTCGCGCCATTTGCTACGATTTCGGTAGCGTTTGGTAGCGTATTTACTATAATATTTGTTGGGGATGAATTTGGACTAATGCAGCCATTTACGTTTGTGACAAATACAGCATAGTCACCGGAATCGCTGACCGTAATACTTTGTGTGTTTTCGCCCGTTGACCATTCATAATTATCAAATCCGCTTGGGGCAGATAAGGTGACACTTTCGCCTTCGCAGAAAGTGATCGCGCTGCTTGCGGTAATTATTGGTGTATCAGGTAGCGGATTTACGGTAATAACCACAGGCTCGGAAATTGGGCTCAGGCAGCCGCTTGTATTCGTGATTTTGCAGGTAAATGAGCCGGATGCGCTAACGGTAATGTCTTGTGTAGTCGCTCCTGTTGACCATAAGTAGCCCGATGAACCGCTTGGCGCAGAAAGGGTGACGGACTCGCCTTCGCAGAAGGTCGTTGCGCCGCTTGCTGTCAATTGGGGCGCAGCATCAACGGATAAAGACACCACATTTACAGGAATAGAGGCAGGGCTGATGCAGCCGTCAGTATCGGTCACGGTGACATCATATACGCCCGAATCGGTGACAGTGATATTTTGTGTTGTTTCGTCATTTGACCATAAATAGGTAAATCCGGCGGGTGCGATGAGGGTAACAGATTCGCCTTCGCAAAAAGTCGTCGTGCCGCTTGCGGTGACAGTGGGCGCAGCAATCGGCGTTACGCTTGTAGTGATGGCGGCAGAAGTAGGACTTGTGCAGCCGTTGGCATCAACGACGATACAATCGTAAGTCCCCGAATCGGTCACGATGATGTTTTGAGTCGTTTCGCCGTTTGACCATAAATAGGTAAATCCAGCGGGTGCAGTGAGGGTGACGGATTCGCCTTCGCAAAAAGTGGTCGCACTATTCGCAATAATGGAAGGCGTAGCAGGTAGTGGACTTACCGTTACCGTAATCGGCTCGGAAGGTGGACTTGGACAGCCGTTCGCACTGGTAATTTCGCAGGTAAATGTACCAGAAACATTCACGGTAATTTCTTGTGTATCAGCCCCGTTTGACCATAAATAATTTGTAAAGCCTGTGGGGGCAGTAAGCGTTACAAATTCGCCTTCGCAAAGTGAGGTCGTACCGCTTGCCGTCAATATTGGCGGGGAGGTCGAGGATAAAGCGACTACCGTAACGGGCATTGAGTTGGGGCTTTCGCAGCCGTTATTATCGGTTACAACGACATCGTATGTGTCGGAATCGGTCACGGTAATGCTTTGTGTTGTTTCGCCATTTGACCATAAATAGGTAAGTCCGGCGGGTGCGGTGAGGGTGACGGATTCGCCTTCGCAGAAAGTCGTCGAACTCTGTGCTGTGACGCTTGGTGTAGGGATGGCATTTATATTGGTGGTGATGGCTTCGGAAAGCTGACTTTCGCAGCCATTGGCATTTATCACTATGACATCAAAAGTGCCGGAAGTGCTTACGGTGATGCTTTGTGTTGTTTCGCCATTTGACCATAAATAACTATCAAAACCTGCGGTTGCCGTGAGAATGACGTTATCGCCTTCACAGAATGTATTTGAGGGATTTGAGGTGATAATAGGCACGGCAGGCAGTGGATTGACCACGACTTCGATGGGTTCGGAAGGCGGACTTTCGCAACCATCGGCACTGGTGATGATGCAGCTATACATGCCTGTTGTGGATACGGTGATGCTTTGTGCCATCGCCCCGTTTGACCATAAATAACCGGATGAACCAGCTGGCGCAGTGAGGACTACATTTTCTCCCTGACAAAGAGTAGTCGTGCCGCTTGTGTTGATTATTGGGGCAATTACTGAAGAAATCGCAGTTGTTGTGATGGGCGCAGAGGGCGCACTTGTACAGTCATTTGTATCGGTGGTCATGACATCGAAAACACCCGAATCTATGACGATAATATTTTGTGTTGTTTCGCCATTTGACCATAGATAGGTGAAACCTGTGGGGGCAGTGAGTATGACGCTTTGACCCTCACAGAAGGTGGTCGAACTTTGTGCAGTGATACTCGGCGTTGAGGTCACGTTTAAAGTGGTGACAATGGATGCAGAAGGCGCACTTGTGCAGCCATTTGTATCGGTGATAATGACATCGTAAGTACCCGAATCGGTGATGGTAATGCTTTGCGTTGTTTCGCCATTTGACCATAAATAACTATCGAAACCAGTTGGCGCAGCCAAAATAATACTATCGCCTTCACAAAATGTGGTCGAATTATTTGGTGTAATTGTCGGTGTATTTGGTAGCGGATTTACGGTAATCTCGATAGGGTCGGAAGGCGGACTTTCGCAACCGTCGGCACTTGTGATGGTACAGATGTACGTGCCTGTTGTAGAGACGAAGATACTTTGTGTGGTCGAACCATTTGACCATAAATAACTCGATAAACCCGATGGTGCAGTGAGGGTAACGCTTTCTCCTTCACAGAGCATCGTCTCGCCATCTACGATAATCAAAGGCGCGATAGTCGAAGAAATAGACGTGACAGTAACAGGTGCAGAAAGTGGACTCTGGCAGTCGTTATCATTACTTACAAATACATCGAATGTGCCAGAATTGGTGACGGTAATGCTTTGGGTTGTTTCGCCATTGGACCAGGTATAATCCGTAAATCCTGATGGGGCAGTAAGTGTCACATTCTGTCCTTCGCAAAATGTAGTCGCACCGCTTGTCGTAATTATCGGCGCAGCCGGCGCAGTAGTAGCCGTCGTATTTGTTGGGTTGGAAACCGGACTGACGCAGCCATTTGCATCTGTAATAATACAAAAATAAGTGTTGGAATCGGTGACGGTAATGCTTTGGGTTGTTTCGCCATTGGACCACTGATAATTGACAAATCCGGTGGGAGCACTTAAGGTTACGCTATCGCCGTCGCAAAATGTGGTCGAACTGTTCGCGCTAATTATGGGCGCAGCGGGAAGCGGATTGATAGTCGTCGTGATGGGTGCAGAAGGGGCACTTTGACAGCCATTAGTATCGGTTAGGGTGACATCGTAGGTGCCTGCTGTGTTTACGATGATGCTTTGTGTACTTTCTCCGGTTGACCATTCATAAGTGTCAAAACCTGCGGGAGCATTCAACGTGAGGTCATCGCCTTCGCATAATTCTGTATCGCCTACGGCAGTGATGTTCGGCGTATTCGGCAATGGATTTTCCGTAACAAAAATAAGGGCAGGTTCTCCTGCACAAGCATTTTCACTAATAAAAATACACGAATAAATACCGGAATCGTATACGGTAATGCTTTGCGTGGTATCGCCAGTTGACCAGCTGTAACGGTCAAATTCTGTCGAAGCGGTCAGTGTCACACTGTCGCCTTCGCAGAATGTGGTCGCGCCATTCGCTGCAATTGTGGGCGCAGGCGGTGTAGGAATGACTGTGATTGTGCTGGGTTCGGAGGGTTGGCTAAAGCAACCTGCCTGCCCAACCGTACAGCTATATGTACCAGAATCGAATACGGTAATGCTTTGTGTTGTTTCGCCATTTGACCATAAATAAGTATCAAAACCTGTCGGCGCACTCAATATCACGCTATTGCCTTCGCAAATGGTAGATGATGAAGGATTGCTAGAAGTAATCGTTGGTACAGATAATAAAATGACGGTTGTAGAAACCGTGTCTGAAGTCAGGCTAAGGCAGCCGTTGGTATCCATTATTTGTACAAAAAAATCGTCCGCAGTACTCACTGTAATTGTAGAAGTTGTCTCGCTGTTTGACCATATAAAATCTTGTCCGGCGGGTGAAGCCGTTAGCGTGAGCATATCGCCAATACATAGGATATTATCTTCTGAGCGAGAAATCGAAGGGCGTACTTGGTCGGGGTAAGCATTGACTTGTACACCACGTAGCGCGAATGTACAACCCGATGGGTCTGTTACCATCACAGTGTATTGGTCGCCTTCGGTCACGAAAATGTTTTGACCTGTATCGCCATTCGACCATTGATAATCAGTATACATCGGTGGTGCAGAAAGCATGACGCTATCGCCGCGACATATCGTGTCGGTGGTGCTCAATAGCTGACCATCAATCGTACTTGCCGTGGTACTATAATAGGTGCGTTCTATATTAACGACATTTGTTGCGCCCTCTTCGCCAATTTCATTGTAGCCATCCTGTGTGTAGTGTACATTATCCAACATCCAGCCCAAAGCAGGAAAATTGACTGCATTTTCATGGATGAGGTAGGTGTGCGGATGTATCGCCGCCACTTCTGTCTGTGCAGCTCGTACTGCATCATATCCCTCTACGGGATCTTCCGTATTTGCACCCAGTAAAACCATATAAAAAGGCACAGCACAGCCATAATCTTCTCTAAATCTATCAATGAGCGCTATGAGTGCATCTCTATAATCATCCTGTTCGTAAGCTCCGAAATTAATGCGTGCGGCATCCTGTTCGCCCTGCACCCACACGATGCCGTCAAGCGGTAAGCCTGTGAGCATCATTGCTTGATTGACTTTGAATTGGCATAGTGAATAGAGCAGTCCTGTGGAAGACCAATTGGCACCGGAAGATGCCGAAATTGGGTGTACTCCACTACCACCACGCGCTGCGGGAATCATGACCGTTGTATCGCTGGTCATATCGTAATAGGTTTTGGCAAAAGCGGGCCAAGCCGACCCGGTAACCGCTTGTTGAAAAGCACCCGAATTGACGCCCACAGGATCTTCCAATTGGAAAAGAGCGTTGAGGTTGGGGTGATACTCATATGACGTCATCGGAGCGACCGTAGGCGCGAGTGTTGCATCGCCTCTACCACGAGCATTACTCTGTCCGGCAAGAAGGTATTGCCTTGATTGAGCAAAACTAAGGCAAGAGATGAAAATAAAAGTAAATGAAATTACAAAGGATTTCATAGTTGTTAATTGTTTTTTGTTAAGTCACAAATTTCAAATTTCAAGAGCAAAATTCCAAAGAACATACTATAAAATTTTGACATAAAATTGATTTGAAACTTTCAGCGTGTTTGGTAAATTTTTCTGGTTCTTTGACAAATCCAGTGAAGTGAATGAAAATTTGGGCGTATCCCCCTCCTTATCAGTCGGGGGTCGGGCTATCCGGCACTCTCTCCACTCCGCTATCGCTACGTTACGTTCAAACAACACCTACTATCCCTTACGCAAGGGACGAACAATCGCGAGGCAGAAAAACGAACAATCACGGGATTTGTCAAAGAACCATTTTTCTATAAGCATTTACGAAAAGGATACGGGAATGTTTTATAAAATACGAAAAACGTACGTTAGTATCAGGAACAAAATAAATGTATATTCTCGACTTGTTCTTTTTCCTTTTTCTTCGTTATGAAAACCCTTGCGTAGCTTAGCTATGCGCGGTTTTCATGCCTCGAAAAAGAAAAAAATAACGGCGTCGAAAAACTTAATTTATTTGAGTGTGTCACAAATCAGTGGTCAGTTCAAAAAATAAAAAAAACCAAAAGTCGACCGTCTTTCTGAATTTATTTCAGAATCTCCCAAGCGATGGAAAACAAATGCTACACGAAAGCTGTAATTTGTTGATTTATAATAAAATACAAAACTGAAGCTCATATCAAAATCGCGCCCTGTCGCATAGGAGATTCTGAAATAAATTCAGAAAGACGCTTTTATTTGGAGTTTTGGATTTTCGTTACCACCGAGTTGTGACACACTCAATTTATTTATGCCTCATCCATTAAGTGAAAGAAATTCCAATTTCAAGTATTAAATTTCAGTTTTGGCACGAGTATGCGCAAAATTCGGGCGAAATTTGATGCTCATTTTAGAGCGTTTACCTATTAGACGGCATTTTAATGTAAAAAGATAGCTTTTGCAGCAATAGTAAGATAGTTTTATGGTGTTCGCTATACGATAAGATTGTGTTATTTTTCCACTTGTTCGCTGATTTTTCCAAATCTTCGTTCGCGTTGCTGGAAGTTTAAAATGGCTTCGTATAAATTTTCCTTGCGAAATTCGGGCCAAAAAATAGGGGTAAAATACAATTCAGCATAAGCAATTTGCCAAAGCAAGAAATTACTAATACGTGTCTCGCCACTCGTACGAATGAGGAGTTCGGGGTCGGGTATGCCGGCAGTGCTGAGGTGGCTTTCGATAATATGGTTCGTGATGTTTTCGGGTTCTATGTTTTGATTTTTTACTTCTTTGGCGATGCTTTTGACTGCTTCGGTCAGTTCCCATCTTGCGCTGTAATTGAGCGCGAGTACGAGCGTCATGCGTGTATGGTTTTTGGTGAGTTCTATGGCTTCGAGTAGTTCTTTATAGCATTTTTTGGGTAGATTTTCGATATCGCCGATGGCTTGTAAACGGATGTTATTTTTGGTTAGGGTTTTGAGTTCTTTGCGAATGGTGGTGACCAGCAAGGTCATCAGCGCATTGACTTCGCTGGCAGGGCGTCCCCAATTTTCTGTTGAAAAAGCGTACAAAGTCAAATACTCTATCCCGAGTTCGGCAGCAGCTTCGGTCGTTTCACGTACCGCTTTTACGCCGTTTTGATGACCGAAAATCCGCATTTTACCGTGCTGTTTTGCCCACCTCCCATTGCCATCCATGATGACCGCTATGTGGCGAGGCAATCTTGATTGGTCGATTTGAGCTTTTAAATCCATGCGCTAATTTTTTTTTGTGGACAAAGATACGAATTTAATGTGATGGGAACTTACTAAGTATCAGGAACAAAATAAATGTATATTCTCGACTTGCTCTTTTTCCTTTATACTTCACCAAACTTTCCTTAAATACAGGGAGTATTCGCGTCAAATTTGAGAAAACACATAGAAAAAATAGCTGCGTCAATTCGGGTAGATTATTTTCTTCGTGTTCCCTTATACACACCTTTGTAAATACAAATTCCTCCTATGCACACAAAAAAAATCCCCGACAGCCAAAGCTATCGAGGATTCTGTATTTAGTTATATCTATCTAGTCCATCTATGGACTATGGTCTATCGACTTTTCGCCTTCAAAACGGATAGCTACTTAGTTTAATCACCTTATCGGCTACGGTGCGTCGTGCAGCTTTCACATTGATGGGTGCGTACTGCGCGAATTTGCGGACGCCTTTCAACATCAAAGTCAGTTCATCGCCTTCGGCGAAAGAAGTCAGTGCATCCTTTGCGATTTTCGCTATGCGGTCGGTTGTGTCGGTCATCACGACTTTCAGGGCAGCTTCTTCTATGGTCACATTGCGCCCCATATCTTTCAATTTGGCGACACGTAGTAAAGTTGATTCTGCGGCAAAAATCTCAATCATCATATCCGAGATATTCATCAAGATTTCCTGTTCGTGCTTGAGGTTGACTTTGCCGTCCATTTGTGATTTGAACGCTGCGCCTGTCACCATCAAAAATACTTTTTTGAGACCTGCAATTACGTTCTTCTCATTGGCGCAATCGCCTGTGAACACCTCACCTTTCTCGCCCGATACCAACTCTTTTTGTACTGCCCGAGCTGGGTTCGTGATGTCGATTTGCCCTTTCATGGCGCGTTTCATCAGTTGGTTGACGGCTATCAAACGGTTGATTTCGTTCGTGCCTTCATAGATGCGATTGACTCGCGAATCGCGGTAAGCCCGCGCCGCGCTATACTCTTCCGAAAAGCCCAATCCACCGAATATTTGCACCGTTTCATCTACCGTGTAGTCCAACACTTCAGAGCCGAGTACCTTCAAAATCGCACATTCGATGGCGTATTCTTCGGCAGCTTCGAGTTTTGCTTTTTCGCGTTCCATGCCATCGGCTTGCAAGGCTTTTATTTGTCCCTGAATCATCTGTGATGCGCGGTATTGCGCCGATTCGAGGGCGTAATTGCGGATGGTTTGCTCTGCTAATTTATATTTTATCGCGCCAAAAGTTGCGATAGCTACGCCGAATTGTACACGCTCATTGGCATACGTGGCGGCAGATTTGATGCTTTCTTTGGCAGCACCGAGCGATAGCGCACCAAGTTTGAAACGCCCAACATTTAATACATTAAATGCGATTAAATGTCCTTTTCCTTTTTCTCCAAGAATATTTTCGGCAGGTATTTTTGCATTTTCAAAAAACACCTGACGAGTAGATGACCCCTTCAGACCCAACTTATCCTCCTCTGCGCCGAGTGTCAAACCATCCGTATTTTTATCTACTATAAACCCTGTAAAATGTTCGCCGTCAATTTTTGCAAACACAATAAAAACATCTGCAAAACCTGAATTTGAAATCCACATTTTCTGACCACTTAGTAAGTAGTGCTTGCCATCTTCGGTCAGTACCGCTGTCGTTTTTGATGCGAGTGCATCTGACCCCGCCCCCGGTTCTGTAAGGCAGTAACACGCCTGCAACTCGCCTGTGCTTAGTTTTGGCAGGTATTGCTCCTTTTGTTTTTCTGTTCCAAAATATAAAATCGGCAACATTCCGATGCCTGTATGTGCTGCATAAGTCACTGAAAACGAACCGCTTTTACCGAGTGCTTCGCAAATCAAGGTATTCGTATTTGTATCGAGATTCATACCACCGTACTCTTCGGGCATGTGCGAAGCGAGCAAGCCTAAATCCCCGGCTTTTTTCAACAAATCTGAAGCAATATTATTTTCTTGCTTTTCGATTTTGTCCATATTTGTATAGATATCGTTATACACAAATTCATCGCAAGTCTGACGAATCATTTGTTGTTCTTCGTCCATTTCCTCCGGAATAAAAATATCCTCCGGATGCGTCTCGCTAATAAGAAATTCGCCGCCTTTTAAGATGGCTTGTTGTTCTAATATTTCTGCCATTTTTATTTTATTAAATTTGAATGAGTAAATAAATTTGTGAAACAGTGTATTTAGTATCAGGAACAAAGTAAATGTATATTAGACTTTATTTAGAAATATTTTGTATGCAGCTAACATTGTCTTTTTCCGATACTCTTCCCCTATTTTTCGCTCCGTACCGTAGGGTATGCAGCTCAAAATGAGGCTCGATTATCGAAAAAATACAAAATTCCATGCGTACAAAATATTCCTAAATAAAGTCTATTCTCGACTTGTTCTTTTTCTTTTATACTTCACCAAATTCTCCTTAAATAACCCGTTGTTCGCGTCAAATTTGGCTCGTGTAAAGAAAAAATAACGATGTGAAGATGTAAGGGAAGACGAAAAAAATAATCTACCCATCTGACTTGTTCTTTTTCTTATATGTTTCACTAAGTGAAAGAAAATAAATAACTTGCCCTATTATGCTTGTTCTTTTCCCTTCTAAAAAACACAAAAAATAGTTCCGTAGCTATGGCTATGCAACGATTTTTTGAATTCTTTGGAAGAAAAAATTACGGCGCATTATGGAACAATTTATTTAATTTCTTTCCCTTAGACGTAAAGGTATAGAAAAGCAATGCACGCATTGTATTTTTTATTTAAACGAAAAAAAAGACAAAAGGTTTGTCGTGAGAGAGATTGTTGTTTATTTTGTTGAAATTCGGAGTAAGGGAAGACGAAAAAAATAATCTACCCGTCTGAATCGTTCTTTTTCTCATATGTTTCACTAAATTTTCCTTACGTAGCTCGACTATGTGCGTTAAATTTGAGAAAATATATGAAAAAAATAGCTGCGTCAGTTCGGGTAGTTTATTTTCTTCGTCTTCCCTTATTCGGGTTCTTTGGCAAATCCCGTGCTTGTTCGTTTTTCTGCCTCGCGATTGTTCGTCCCTTGCGTAAGGGATAGTAGGTGTTGTTTGAACGTAAGGGAAGACGAAGAAAATAATCTACCCGTCTGAATCGTTCTTTTTCTTATATGTTTCACTAAATCTTCCTTACGTAGCTCGGCTATGCGCGTCAAATTTAGCCAAACATATAAAAAAAATAACTTCTTCATTTGGGGTAGATTATTTTCTTCCTCTTCCCTTATTCGGGTTCTTTGACAAATCCCGTGATTGTTCGTTTTTCTGCCTCGCGATTGTTCGTCCCCTGCGTAAGGGATAGTAGGTGTTGTTTGAACGTAACGGAGCGATAGCGGAGTGGAGAGAGTGCCGGATAGCCCGACCCCCGACTGATAAGGAGGGGGGTACGCCCAAATTTTCATTCATTTCACTGGATTTGTCAAAGAACCTTTATTCGTTACTTACTACTAAGTGAAGAGGAAGAAAATAATTTTCATCGAAATGTGAAAAATGAATTAACAACATGACAACCATAAAGGATAAACTTTTTGCATTGGTCAAGTCGCTCACGAAGGCGGAAAAGGCGCATTTTACGAAATACGCTCGCTTGAGTGCTGTGAAGGAAAAACCGGATTATTTGAAGCTGTTTGAATACCTCGATAAGCAGGATAATTACAATGAGGAAGCCGTGAAAGCGTATTTTGGAGGAGAGAGATTACTACTACATTTTTCAAGAAAAAAAAACCAGCTTATCACAAAAATTACGGAGAGCCTCGGCGTGCTGTACGAGACACGCACACCCGAAACCGACCTGCGCCGACAAATGAATCAACTCCCGGTGCTGTACGAAAAAGCAACGCATGAAAAAACGCTTTTGAAGGAAGTAGAAAACCGAATAAAAGCCATCAAAAAAATGGCGCAAAAACATGGGCAACTGCATGTTTTGATGGAATTATTTGATTGGGAAAGAAGGGTGCTCGTAAATCAAGACCGTAAGACGAAGGGAAAAGAGACGAAAATCCTCATCGCTGAACAGGAGCGACTGCGCGATATATTAAATGTAGAACTCACCTTGCGAAATATTCATTCGGAAGCCTATCTGATTATCACAAAAGACCTCGAATTGGAACTGTCCGGAAATCGTGAAAAATTTGAAAAATTGATGGAATATCCTTTGACAATCAATGAAGTAGATGATTTGTCGGGTAAAGCAAAAAAATATTTTTATTTCTTGAAAAGCACTTATCACCGTGTCCGACAAGAGCCGGATTTGGCGCATAAATACGCACATTTATTAGTCAATATTTTTGAAAAAGAAGAGAAACAACAAGGGTTTACTAGTACGGTAGATTATAAAAATCAACTGTGTTATTATATGGTAGCGTGCAGCCGTGCCGGAAAATATGAGGATTATCCAAAGACAATAGCCAAAATACGCGCAATGTATGGCTCGATGGAAGACAATATGGTATTACTCAATACGATGAGTTTTTTGGGCTTGAAATATTATCTCAACACCGACCAATTTGACGAAGCAGCAAAGTTGTCGGATGATATTGACCAATATTGGGATGGGCTTTTGACGGTAATAAAAAAGCGGCGACAACTGGCATATTGCTATAATATGACGGTCGCATATTGGCTGTCGGGGAATATAGAAAAAGCGGTTACATGGCTCAGTCAGATTCTGAATTTTGAGGAGGTAAAAGAAGGGCAGCGAATCGTCTTTTTTGCGCGAATTTTACAATTGCCGATTTATTATGATTTTGAGGATGAAAATCTCGACAATCGCGTAGAATCGACTCGTCGTGTACTTGCCAAGCACAATCAATTGGGCGAATTTCAGGCGATGGTGATTAAGTTTTTCCGAAAATTGTTGCGGGCTTTTGAAAAGGATAAAAAACAGGCTCTTTTCCAAGAATTTCATGCCGAAATCACGGAATTTAAAGCCAATAATACCCCCACACCAAACTGCCTTGATGAACTGATGATTTGGTCGAAAGGAATTATCGATGATTTTTGATAGCTTTCTCGCCCCCAGGTCTTCCCATGCGCCAAACAGGTCTTTGTGGGTGGCGGTTCTCCTTGAGGAGTCAGAGGTGCGCGACGGTAAAATGTCAGCCCTTTCGCGCTATTCATCTAAACTTTTGCGCATTTCCTCTAATTTCATCTCTTACAAATAAAATAAATCTTAATTTTGGAGAATTAAAATAGCTTTCGCACGCCTCTAGCTCCTAAAGGAGAGTCTTCCCACAGACACCGATTAGTTTTAGTGCTTTGATGTGGGGGGTGGTTCTCCTTTAGAAGTCAGAGGTGCGTGATGGCAAGCCGTTCACTGTCAGCCATTTCCTATGCAATTAATCGAAAACATACGCCTTGCTTTTCAAGCTATCAGAGCCAATATCCTTCGTGCGGTATTGACTTTGATAATTATTGCCTTTGGTATCATGGCATTGGTCGGGATTTTGACCGCGATTGATGGGATAAACTCTTCGTTGAGCAGCAGCTTGGCGAGCATGGGCGCGAACACATTCAACGTGGTACGCAAAGGTGACGGAATCGGTGGTGGCAATCGCAGAAACCGCAGACGGGGACCTGAAATTTCTTACGATCAAGCCGTAGATTTTAGAAAACGTTATGATTTTCCAGCGCAGGTATCTATCTCCGAATTTGGTAGCAGCTTGGCAACCATCAGATTTAAGGAAGAAAAAACCAATCCGAATATTACCGTTATGGGTATCGACGACAATTACCTCGATGTGGCGGGTTATACGCTGGATGTGGGGCGAAATTTCAATTTTGAAGAAGCCTACGCAGGGCGAAATATTGCACTTGTGGGACAGGATGTGATTAAGAAAATTTTTCCTAATAAAGAATATGATGAAGTTATAGAAAAGGTCATTTCGGTCAATAATACGAAGTATAAAATCGTTGGAGTGCTCGCCGAAAAAGGGTCGAGCGGTTCGTTTGCCGGCGATAGAACGGTGCTGATTCCGCTGTATAATCTCAAACGTCAATTTGCTCTACAAAACGCCTCCTACAAAGTTTCCGTAGGGGTCAATAATGCCTTGGATATTGATGCCGCGATAGATGAAGCGATTGGTGTGTTCAGAGGCGTACGCGGACTAAAAATTGCCGAAGAAAACGATTTTGAAATGACGAAAAGTGATGGTTTATATGACCTCGTGCAAGAAAATACCGCCTACATTCGTATGGCAACCGTGTTTGTTGGTGCTATCACGCTGCTTGGTGCGGCGATTGGTTTGATGAATATTATGCTCGTTTCTGTTACGGAGCGTACTCGCGAAATTGGTATCACAAAAGCCATCGGCGCAACGCGCCGCAATATCCTGATTCAATTCTTGACCGAAGCGATTGTGATTTGTCAATTGGGTGGTTTGTTGGGTGTTTTACTGGGTGTCTTGGCTGGTTTTGGAGTGACAAAATTATTGGGTGGCACATTCACGCTCCCCTGGGCATGGATGTTTTTGGGCATTGGTGTTTGCTTTGTGGTCGGGCTACTCTCGGGGCTATATCCTGCACTGAAAGCCGCACGATTGGATCCTATCGAATCTTTGCGCTACGAATAAATCGACGAATGACGAACAGCAAATGACAGAAGATAACAACGCGATTGGTCTTTTAGAAATCATCTACGAAACCGACAATATTATTGCCATAAATAAGCCGCATGGCTTGCTCGTACATCGCAGCCGAATTGCGAACGACGCCAAAGAATTTGCGCTGCAACTTCTTAGAGACCAAATTGATCAACGTGTGTATCCTGCACACCGCTTAGATAGAAAAACTTCGGGCGTACTTTTATTTGCCAAAAATACCGAAACCAATTCTGCACTACAAATTTTATTTCAAGAAAGAAAAATGAGAAAAACCTACACCGCGATAGTACGCGGATTTGTAGCGGAAAAGGGGATGATAGATTATGCGATTGGTGAAAACGAAAAAGTACAGAAGGCGGTGACGCACTATGAATTGATGCAGCATTTTGAAATTCCCGTCCCTTTTGGCAAACATGAAACTTCGCGTTATAGTCTCGTCAAATTGCACCCCCAAACAGGTCGCTTTCACCAACTCCGCAAGCACATGGCGCATATTTTTCATCCCATTATTGGCGATAGACCGCACGGCTGCAATAAGCAAAATAAACTCTGGAAAACACACTTCGACATGACCATCATGTTGTTACATGCAGAAAATCTCGAATTTGAATGGCAAGGCAAAACCATCCACCTCCAAGCAAAAAAAAGCACAGAATTTGAACGAGTACTGACTTCGATTTTGAATAAATAAATTTTAAACGCCCGTCCTTATTCCACAAAAAAACGGCACACAAAACAAAGTTTTGCATGCCGTAAATTCTATTTAAAATTGGGTTTGAGTTTAAGTTTGAAGTTGAAATTTACTCCTCTTTTACTTCGTGTTGGATTTTGAGCGTAGCAAGAATGCCCTCCAAAATAGGGTCTTTCTCTGGGTCATACCCTTCTTTGAGATCATAGCCCCACGCCCTGCCCACAGTCTGCCACCAGGTTGCTTTGATAGGACCTTTTAATTCCTTTATCACATAAAAAACAGGCGTTTCAATTTCGCGTTCTATCATCTCCACGAGTATGCGTCCTTGCGTACGGGTGAGGTTTTTGAGTGGGTCTTGAAAATTTTCCTTCAAGTCCTTCTGCAATCGTTTGATATGCTTTTTGCGTTGACGCTTCTTTTTTCCTTGCGACCAATATTCGACCTCTCTAAACACCTTAATCGCCTCTACCGCATAAGGATACACCTTCGTAGCATGATAGCGCATACGCAGATAATGGCGGTATTCATCATTGTTTTTAAACTTGCGCGGACTACTTACCGCAGCTTCTTCAAGGTCAGCTACGATGAGCGTATCCTCGCCAATAATCATCACTCTGACGATTTGCCCCTGAATTTCCATCCTTTCCTCTCTGATATCTTGTTCTTTTTGGTCTTTTTGCACCAATATTTCCTCGCCAGGTTGTGCAAAACCTACAGCTGCAAACAATCCAGCAAATAATAAACAGATTAAATGTATTTTTTTCATAAAAAAATCTTTCGGGTGAACGTTTTGTGTTTTAAACCTCAAAATCAATTAGTGAAAGAAATTAAATAAGATATCCCATAATGCGAAGTATTTTTTTGTCTAATGATTTTTTTAAAGCCGCACATAGCCTTAGCTACAGCCCGTCCCGAACTCCGATTCAGGATAAGGATTTCAAAGGATTCTTAGACGGAAAAAAGACGAGTATAATGGCACATGTTATTTAATTTCTTTCACTTAAGACGGATAACGCCTCCTTAAAATTTCAAGATACTACCATAAATTCAAATACTATTCCAAATAACAAATAATAAAATTTAAACACCAAATAACAGATGACAAAAACCACTTAGTGAAAGAAATTAAACAAATGTACATTCTTTACGTCGTTATTTTTTCTTTATACGAGCCAAATTTGACGCGAATAACGAGTTATTTAAGGAGAATTCGGTGAAGTATAAAGGAGAAATAACAAGTCAAGATGCAACTTTTATTGTTTTTTCATCCCTTAATTCAGAATTTGCTACTTCAAATTTGGGATTTTACGAATTTTGGCATTAAATTAGCCTTAAACTTAAAAATAAGTGCTTGGACAAAGTTAAGCGAGACTTTAGTCTTTTACAATTCGCTGAAAGCGAATTGTTTATTTAAACTTAAACTTGTACTTCAATTTATTCATCATTTCTTTTCAGTAAAAAAAATATAATACATGAATTTCTCTAAGTTTATTGCAGTATTACTTCTCCTCGGCATCGCAAGTGCCGCATTTGCTCAGAAAAAAACACTTCCCGATGTGACCGTTCAAGAATTGAGCGGAAAAAAAGTAGCGATCCAAGATTATGCCGAAAACGGTAAGATAACCGTATTGAGCTTCTGGGCAACATGGTGTGTGCCTTGCAAAAAAGAATTGGACAACATCGCCGAGTATTACGAAGAATGGCAAGAAGACTATAACATGGAACTCGTTGCGATTTCTGTTGACAATGCTCGTTCTATTACCAAAATCAAATCAGTAGTCGATAGTAAAGGGTGGGAATACGACATACTATCCGACAAAAACGGTGACCTCAAACTTGCCCTCAACTTCCAAGCCGTACCTTATACTATGGTTCTCGACCAAGATGGCAATATCGTTTATCGTCACGATGGATATGTAGAAGGCGACGAATTTGAACTCGAAAAAATCCTCGAAAAATTGAGTGCAAAGTAAGTCCATAATTATTAGTCTATAGTCCATAGGTGGGCGTAAAACATCCGCCCCACGGCTACCTATTGACTATCGTCTATTGACCAAACAAAAATTTTCATCTTTCTTTTGCGACCTCTTGCTTTACGGCGAGAGGTCGTTTTTATTTTGGGTCTTTGTGCGATGTTCTTTGGTTTACATTGTTGATTCTTTGACAATTTTTGCAAAACAGCTAATTCTACTTTAGAGCTCTAAGCATCAGAAACACAAAGAAAATAAACTACTCCAAATGAAGCCGTTACTTTTTCCTCTTTCCTTATTTTATTGGGTCTTTTGTGTAATATTTCAACAGCTAAATGAGTTAATAATCTGTTAAGGGAAGACGAGAAAAATAATCTACCCGTCTGAATTGTTCTTTTTCTTATATGTTTCACTAAATCTTCCTTATCCCGAATCAAGTACGGGACAGGCTGTAGCTCGGCTATGCGTGTCAAATTTAGTGAAAGAAAATAAATAACTTGCCTCATTATGCTTGTTCTTTTCCCTTCTAAAAAACACAAAAAATAGTTCCGTAGCTATGGCTATGCAATGATTTTTTGAATTCTTTAGAAGAAAAAATTACGGCGCATTATGGAACAATTTATTTAATTTCTTTCACTTAGCCAAACATATAAAAAAAATAACTTCTTCATTTGGGGTAGATTATTTTCTTCCTCTTCCCTAAAACGAACAAACAATATGAAGTACCTTTTAATTATCATCCTCGCAACATTCAACTACAATATCCAAGCACAAGACCTTGCCATTGGGCAATGGCGTTCGCACCTGCCTTACACCTCTGCCGTATCCGTTACGCAGAGCAATGAGGCGATTTATTTTGCCGGCACAGAATCCGTTTTTTCTCTGGATAAAACTGATTATTCGGTCGAATTATTTAATAAAGTTACCGGATTGAGCGACGCAGGCATCCAACGTATCAATTTCAATAAAAATAACGATATTCTTTTTATTGCCTATAAAAACAGCAACATCGACCTGGTACATGCCGACAACAGCATCGTCAATATTTCAGCGATAAAAGACGAAGGCATCACGGGCGACAGTCGCATTTACCACATTCGTTTCCAAGACCAATTTGCGTGGCTTTCTACGGGTTTTGGTATCGTCAAATTGGATATGGAAAACGCAGAAATCCGATTTACGACCTTTTCCAATTTACAGATGAACTCGACGGCAATTTACGACGACATGTTGTACGCATCTACCGAAGACGGTCTGTACCGCGTCGATTTAAATACGACCGAACTCTACCAAGCGAATTTTTCTAACTGGGAAAAAATCGACGAAACACAAGGTTTGCCCTCCGCTTATTACTCCAATGTCAGCGAAACATTTTCCGACAAATTGTATGCAGATGTCAACGATTCGCTCTACGTATACGATGGCAATGAGTGGTCGTTTTTTCATTATGAAAACAACTTTACATTTGCTACACTTCATGCGGGAAATAGTCGTTTGATAGCCAGTCTTGCCCGCGAAGTAGGCGTTGATAAAGTGATATTATTTGCCGCAAGCGGCGCGACTTACAGCATCACTACGGGCGAAGTGGTTGGTGAATCGGCAGAATCTATCGAAGACGAAAACGATATTATTTGGGTAGCCGACCAATTTCGTGGAATGACTAGCTTTGACCCCAGCAATTTTGAGATACAAAAATATGATGTCAATGGTCCATTTGATAGCAGTGTTGGCGAAATTATTATACATAATGATGAGGTATGGGTGGCTTCTGCTTCCGTCAAACCACTTTGGCAACGTCGTGATAATAGCAAGGGATTTTATCAATATGCTCAAAATACATGGTCCAATTATAATGTAGAATACGACCCACTACTCGGCGAAAAGCAATATCGAGATTTCATCACAATAGCGGTGCGCCCTACAGATGAGCGTGTTTTTGTGGGTTCGTATACAGGCGGTTTGGTGGAGTTTGATGGCACTGCATTTACACTTTATAATGACACCAATTCGTCGCTTCAAAAACCCATTGGCGATGACTTTAGCGTTCGTATTTCCGGGCTTGCTTTTGACCGCTACAATACCCTTTGGATGAGTAATTATGCAGCACCCGAACCCATCGCAGCACTCGAGCCGGATGGGACTTGGCACACTTTCGCGCCACCTTTTTCCTATCCTTTTCCTACCCAAGTCGTTGTTGATTTTAATGGTTATAAATGGTTTGCAGGTGGTCAGGCTGCCGAAGGTTTTTTGGTGTTTGATGATGGTGGTACGCTCAATGATACGAGCGACGACCGCTACCAAAAAATAGATAAAAGCAACTCTGTGATGGAGAGCGATGGCATCAAATCGCTCGCCCTAGATCTTGACGGCAATATGTGGGTCGGTACGGGGGCGGGCTTGGTCGTATTTGAGTGTACGGGGCAGATATTCAGCGACAGCGGCTGCGCCGGACGCCAGCCGGTTTTTGAAGAAGACGAAGACGAAGAATACCTTTTCAAAGACGTCGCTATCAATACGATAGCCATCGACGGCGCAAATCAAAAATGGGTCGGGACCAATGTCGGTTTATTTTTATTGGATGAAAATGTGAAAAATACGCTCCTCGAATTTAACACCCAAAACAGCCCGATTTTTAGCGACGAAATCATTGACATTGCCATCAATGGCAATACGGGCGAAGTCTTTGTTGCTACAGGCGGGGGCATTATTTCCTACCGTGCCGAAGCTACTGATGGCAGGTCGTTTTTTAAGGATGTTTATGCTTATCCCAATCCGGTACGTCCCGAATATACAGGCAAAATTGCTATCAAAGGACTCGTCGAAAATGCCAATATCAAAATCACGGATGTCAGTGGCACGCTAGTCTACGAAAGCACCGCACTCGGCGGTCAAGCTATCTGGGATGGCAACGATTACAACGGCAGACGGGCGGCTTCGGGCGTATATCTCGTATACGCTACAGCGAAAGATGGCTTGGAAAGTATGGTGACGAAGGTACTGATGATGAATTGAGCGAGCAGAACGATGAATCTTAGGGAAGAGGAAGAAAATAATCTACCCCAAATGCATTCTACTGAACAATGATTTTTTATAATTTGTATTTGACTTATTATCAAATAAATATGTTATCTGCGAAATTAGAATGCGAACTACCTCCCCCTTTGGAGGCAGGGGTGATTGGTTCTGAATGAGAAATCATTTTCATCGAAATATAATTTTGTCACAAGTCCCAACGGGACGACATATTATAACAATGGATGTCAGCCCATTGCTCGGAATAAATCTACTTCGCCAACCCTGAAAGGGCGATATAACTTGAAATTTCGCCCTTTCAGAGCTAAGTGATACCTCGAATTTCTATCTTGGGGCTGACACCCCAAGTTAGTGGAGTTCACCCCTTCGGGCTATCAAACAAAATAAAATTTGTGCGAAATTCAGAACCAATCACCCCTCCAAAGGGGGAGATAGTTCGTGCTTTCCCTTTAAATTTCGTCACAAATAACTAATAATAAAAAAATACGCTTATTTCAGTAGAACCTACTAAGGAACAGGAATTAAATAAATGTATATTCTTCGCGTCGTTATTTTTTCTTTAGACGAACCAAATTTGACGCGAATACTCACTGTATTTGAGTGTGTAAAACATTAGGGGCAATTATATATAAAAGGTGCAGCACACCGTCCCCGTTTGTAGCAAGAAAGCTCCTCCCAAACTCATAAGTGAAACAAATTAAAGTTTCCCTAATATTTTACACACTCATTTCATTTTCATTCTGATTCTTTGACAGATTCTGTGAAGTGAACACAGACTTGGGCGTATCCCTCTCCTTATCAGTCGAGGGTCGGGCTATCCGGCACTCTCTCCACTCCGCTATCGCTGCGTTACGTTCAAACAACACCTCCTATCCCTTACGCAAGAAACGAACAATCACAGGATTTAATGAAACACATAAGGAAAAGAACAATTCAGATGGGTAGGTTATTTTCTTCGTCTTCCCTCGCCAAATAGGCAGGATTTTTATCATTCAGTATACCAAAACAAAGGCTCCCCCATAAAAATTAAGAACATACAAAAGCAAGGACAAGGGAAAATATTCTACTGACTTTTTGATTTATTCATAAATATCACTATCTTTGCACTCGCATTTGAAAACACAAGTAGGTTTTTTAAGTAAAATCAACTGATTTTCAAGCGTTTTTTAAGATTTCATCGGCTGTCTACGAACATTTACTATTATGTTCCTCTACACAGCTTTCAAATAAATTAAAGTAAAATGCCTACGATAAATCAACTCGTTCGCAAGGGTAGAAAACAAATTAAAGTCGCAAGCAAATCCAGAGCACTGGATTCTTGTCCACAAAAGCGTGGTGTATGTACCCGTGTATATACGACTACTCCTAAAAAACCAAACTCTGCCCTTCGTAAAGTAGCTAAAGTGCGTTTGACCAACGGAATTGAGGTAATAGCCTACATCCCTGGTGAAGGACACAACTTGCAAGAACATTCTATTGTGTTGATTCGTGGCGGAAGGGTCAAGGATTTACCCGGTGTACGATATACCATAGTACGTGGTGCATTGGATACTGCCGGTGTAGACGGACGCCTCCAGAGTCGCTCTAAATACGGTGCAAAACGACCTAAGAAGTAATTTTTAATTATGAGCGGAAGTAAAGTACTCGAATTTAATGCTTGTACTTGAATTTTTAACGTTCCTCTAATACAATTGTAATATGAGAAAAAGAAAGCCGAAACCGAGGGTACTCCTCCCGGATTCAAAGTATAACGACCCGATGGTCACGCAATTTGTCAACAACATGATGTACTCTGGCAAAAAAAATGTTGCGTTTACAGTTTTTTATGAAGCACTCGATATAGTTGCTGAAAAAACGGGTAACAATCCACACGACATTTGGAAAAAAGCCTTGAACAATGTCATGCCTGCCATTGCAGTACGTAGCCGTCGTATCGGTGGTGCTACTTTCCAGATTCCAACAGAAATCCGTCCTGCCACCAAAGTATCCAAAGGAATGAAATGGATGGTCGAATTTGCTCGCAAACGAAGCGGCAAAGGAATGGCAAATAAATTGGCTGCCGAAATAATGGCAGCGTCAAAGGGTGAAGGTGCAGCAGTGAAAAGAAAAGAAGACACCCACCGAATGGCAGAATCTAACAGAGCATTCGCTCATTATAGATAAACAAGATTTAGATTGAGCCTAAATTTAAAGTTACTATTTGCCGTAGGCGAATAGTAACTTTAAATTTATTATTAGGACTTAATTAGACTTTATTTAGAAATATTTTGCATGCAGCTAACATTGTCTTTTACCGATACTCTTCCCCTATTTTTCGTTCCGTACCGTAGGGTATGCAGCTCAAAATGAGGCTCGATTATCGAAAAAATACAAAATTCCATGCATACAAAATATTCCTAAATAAAGTCTATTCTACTCTTAAGAACGAGGCATAAATAAATTAAGTTTTTTAGTGCCGTTATTTTTTTCTTTTTCGAGGCATGAAAACCACGCATAGCCAAGCTATGCAAGGATTTTCATAACGAAGAAAAAGGAGAAAATAACAAGTCAAAATCTGAATTTATTTTTGCGTCGTTCCTTAAGTGAAAGAAAATAAATAACTTGCCCCATTATGCTTGTTCTTTTCCCTTCTAAAAAACACAAAAAATAGTTCCGTAGCTATGGCCATGCAACGATTTTTTGAATTCTTTAGAAGAAAAAATTACGGCGCATTATGGAACAATTTATTTAATTTCTTTCACTAAACTTAAACTTAACAACATCATAAAGCCATGGCTAACGATCTTAGATATACAAGAAACATAGGTATCGCTGCCCACATTGACGCAGGCAAAACCACAACTACTGAACGTATCCTTTATTATACAGGATTGACGCACAAAATCGGTGAAGTACACGATGGTGGCGCGACAATGGACTGGATGGAGCAAGAGCAAGAGCGTGGGATTACCATCACCTCTGCCGCTACCAAAACAGCGTGGAAATGGGACGATAAAGATTTTTCACTCAATATTATTGACACGCCCGGTCACGTTGATTTTACCGTAGAGGTAGAACGTTCGCTGAGAGTTTTGGATGGTACAGTAGCTTTGTTTTGCGCCGTAGGTGGTGTAGAGCCACAGTCTGAAACCGTATGGCGTCAGGCTGACCGTTATAAAGTACCACGTATTGGCTTTGTCAATAAAATGGACCGTTCTGGTGCAGATTTCTTTGAAGTGTGCAAACAAGTCAGAGAAAAACTCGGTGCCAATCCTGTGCCAATCGTTTATCCGATAGGTGCAGAACATACCTTCACGGGCGTAGTTGACTTACTTGACAATCAAGCAATTGTTTGGAAAGAAGAGTCGATGGGAATGGAATACGACGTTATTGAAATCCCTGCTGATATAGCAGAGGATGTAGCAAAATATCGCGCCAATCTCATAGAGCAAATCGCTGAATACGATGATAACTTGCTCGAGAAATTCTTTGAAGATCCGGATTCTATCACACGTCAGGAGATGCGTGATGCCATTCGTGCGGCGGTTATTGATATGAAAATCATCCCAATGATGTGCGGTTCTGCCTTTAAAAATAAAGGTGTACAGCTATTATTGGATGCGGTTTGTGCTTTCTTACCATCACCACTCGATATTGATGCAGTAGAAGGTATACACCCGGATACAGATGAAACAATATACCGTAAACCAAACGTAGATGAGCCTTTCGCAGCTTTGGCATTCAAAATTGCGACTGACCCTTATGTAGGTCGTTTGTGTTTCTTCCGTGTATATTCCGGTGCTTTGGAGGCAGGTTCGTATGTGCAGAATACACGCTCTGGTAAAAAAGAGCGTATCTCACGTATCTACCAAATGCACTCTAACAAGCAAAACCCGATTGATCGCGTAGAAGCGGGTGACATCGCGGCAGGTGTTGGTTTTAAAAACATCCGCACAGGTGATACATTATGCGATGGAAAAAACCCAATTATCTTGGAAGATATGACCTTCCCTGATCCGGTTATCTCTATCGCAGTAGAACCTAAGTCACAAAAAGACTTTGACAAATTGGGGATGGGCTTGGCTAAATTGGCTGAAGAAGATCCAACTTTCAAAGTACGTACAGATGAACATTCTAGCCAAACCATTATTAGTGGTATGGGTGAGTTGCACCTGGAAATTATCGTTGACCGTCTACGACGCGAATTTGACGTAGAATGTAATCAGGGACAACCACAGGTAAATTATAAAGAAGCCTTAACGAAGGTGGTCGATCACCGCGAGCGTTTGAAAAAACAATCAGGTGGTTCTGGTCTTTTCGCAGATATGTCATTCGAACTCGGCCCTGCCGATGAAGAATTTTTGGAAAGCGAAGACTTCAAAAATGGTAAAGAGAAGTTACAATTTGATTGGTCAATCACAGGTGGTTCTATTGATAAAAACTACCAAAAACCAATCAAAGACGGTTTCTTGTCAATGATGGAAAATGGCATACTTGCCGGATACACTATTGATGCTATGAAGGTCAGAGTATACGATGGTGGAATGCACGCAGTGGATTCCAAACCAATCGCTTTTGAGCTTTGTGCCAAAGAGGGTTTTAGAGCTGCTGCCGGAAAAGCCGGGTCAGTATTGCAAGAGCCTGTCATGAAGCTGGAAATCATCACACCAGAGGAGTATACCGGTAACGTGATCGGTGACCTCAACCGACGTCGTGGAATGCCGAAAGGTCAAGAGCCACGTACAGGAGGTGCGGTTTCGATTACGGCTGAAGTACCACTCGTAGAGATGTTTGGCTATGTGACGCAGTTGCGTACGATTACATCAGGTCGTGCCAATTCTTCAATGGAATTTTCACACTACGCCAATGTTCCTAAAAACTTGGCAGAGAAGATAATTGAAGAAGCTAAGAGTTAGGGAAGACGAAAAAAATAATCTACCCGTCTGAATCGTTCTTTTTCTCATATGTTTCACTTAGTGAAAGGAAATAAATAACTTGCCCCATTATGCTTGTTCTTTTCCCTTCTAAAAAACACAAAAAATAGTTCCGTAGCTATGGCTATGCAACGATTTTTTGAATTCTTTAGAAGAAAAAATTACGACGTATTTTGGAACAATTTATTTAATTTCTTTCACTTACGTAGCTCGGCTATGTGCGTCAAATTTAGCCAAACATATAAAAAAATAACTTCTTCATTTGGGGTAGATTATTTTCTTCCTCTTCCCTTGATACAAGTATTTTTGTACTCTAAACATACTTAGTTTTTTGATAAATTCAGTGTTCGCTCGTTTCTCGCGTAAGGGATAGTAGGTGTTGTTTGAACGTAACGGAGCGATAGCGAGAGTGGAGAGAGTGCCGGATAGCCCGACCCCCGACTGATAAGGAGGGGGATACGCCCAAATTATTATTCATTTCACCGGATTTGTCAAGGAATCATATACTTTTATAAGTTATAAAAAGTCGCTAATTTTTAGCGACTTTTTTTATTGACATTTAAGCCCTAGTATCAGGAATTAAATAAATGTACATTCTTCGCGTCGTTATTTTTTTTTAGACGAATCAAATTTGACGCGAATACTCACTGTACTTAGTACACTGTTTCACAAATTTATTTACTTTTTTGAGTATTTCTTTTAAAATGACTCTTCACCAAAAAATCCTTAAATACAGTGAGTATTCGCGTCATTTTTGATTCGATTCATTTCAAAATAAACGTCAAAAAATGTAAATAAATTTATAAAACAGTGTACTTAGTAACGCGAGATAAATAAGTTTAGGGAGGATGAAGAAAAGGGGGAGATTACTTTCTTTCTTTCTTTCCCCTAATATAAAATAGGGGTAAACACGTAATGATGTGTCTATCGCTTTTGTTTATGTGTGTAAATGTAAAGATGATGCGGGCAATGGGTTGAATTTCAATACTCGTTATCAGACGGTTACAATTAAAAAAATGAGGCATTTCTTCTAAATTAAACCCAAGTATATATAAAATTATATGTCATATAAATACGGTGTATTGAGTATACTGCTTTTCCTTTCTTTTAGCGTCTATTCACAAGAAAAAATCACCATAAGCGGTTACCTCACCGACGCTACCAATGGAGAAGCACTCATTTTTGGAAACGTTGCATTGAAAAATACGACTACAGGGACGAGTTCAAACGAATATGGTTTTTATTCAATTGATATTCCGAAAGGAGAAAATGTTACGTTGGTTTATTCTTATATTGGTTATCAAGAGTCAGCGTACAATACTTCCGAAAACGAATCTAAAACAATAGATATAAAACTTGAGCCAGATGGTGAGCTATTACAAGAGGTAGAAGTAGTTGCAAGTCGTTCCAATTCACAAAAGGAAGAAATACGCTCAACACAGACTAGTAGCATTAATTTATCGGTGAAGGATATCAAGACTATACCTTCTTTAGGAGGTGAGGTAGATATTATCAAAGTTGCCCAATTAATGCCTGGTATTAGTAAGGGCGGAGAAGGCGGTACAGGCATGTTTGTTAGAGGTGGTGACGCTGACCAAAATCTTGTATTATTAGATGAGGCGACGGTGTACAATATTGGACATTTATTTGGCTTTTTCTCCGTCTTTAATCCGGATGCTATTAATGATTTGACTATTATTAAGGGCGGCTTTCCTGCGCATTACGGTGGGCGGCTTTCTTCGGTTTTGGATGTACGGATGAAAGAGGGAAATAATCAAGATTTTCATCTTGAAGGAGGAATCGGTCTGCTCTCTTCGCGGTTGACCATCGAAGCACCAATTATAAAAGATAAAGCTTCCTTCTTAATTTCAGGGCGACGAACTTATATTGACCAAGTTTTCAAATCCGTAAATTTGGATTTGCCCTACTATTTTTATGATCTTAATTTAAAATTTAATTACAAAATCTCTGATAAAGATAAAATATTTTTAAGCGGATATTTTGGGGATGATGTCTTGACTTTTAATACGGACAATGAAGAAGAAGAAGAAGAAGAAGAAGAAAACTTCGATATTAATTTTGGGTTTCAATTGGGAAATTTTACGCAAACCCTACGGTGGAATCGCATTTATAATCCAAAGTTATTCTCTAATCTTTCTATTATTCATACTGCCTTTAAATATGATATAAATGGTGTTACTGGAAATAATTCTATCCTTGTAAAATCACAAATTAGAGACATCGGGGCAAAAATGGATTTTGCAAACTACCGAACCGAAACCTCTAAATTAAGGTTTGGCGCACAAGCCATTTTACACGGCTTTCGTCCCAATATATTGAGTGCTAGTGGAATTGCGTCAGCATTTGTTGAAAATAACGAAGGCGAATTGCGCAATACGTTCGAGACGGCACTATACGCCAATTATGATTTTGAACCAACAGATAAATTAAAACTTAGTGCAGGTCTTCGACTGAGTGGAACCGCAGTGAAAAGCAACTTTTACTTCAATCCCGAACCACGATTTGCTGCAAATTACACCTTAAATGACATCCAAAGCTTCAAATTCAGTTATAGCAAGATGAATCAGTACATGCACCGCGTGAGTAGCTCAACGGTAGCATTGCCCACTGACCTTTGGTATCCGGTTTCCGAAAAAGTGAAACCACAATCTTCTCACCAAGTCGCAGTAGCTTACAACCACTTTTTTGAAAAGCCTACATTAGGACTTACGCTGGAAGGTTATTACAAAACGATGAATAACCTAATCGAATACAAGGAAGGTAGCAATTTGATTCTTAATGATAATTTTGAGGATTTACTACTACAAGGGTCTGGACAATCTTGGGGGGCAGAATTGCTCTTACGCAAGCAGGCAGGCAGACTCAACGGTTGGGTTGCTTACACACTCGCATGGAGCCAACGGCATTTCGACGAACTCAATGATGGAGAAAAATTTTGGGCGAAATATGATAGAAGACACATCTTAAGCCTAGTCGGAAATTGGAATATCACTAAGCGAATCATCTTTTCTGCCGTATGGGAATATACATCCGGTGCCAGGTTTACGCCCCTTAGAGCCAATTACTTATTTCCCGATGCAGGCTTATCAGATATTGAACTAGTTCCGGTCTATTCAAAAAGAAACGAATACCAGCTTTCTCCATCGCATCGATTAGATGTCAATCTAGTTTTTCGCAACAAACGTACAAAACGGTTCAAAAGTGAATGGCACGTAGGCGGCTATAATATTTACAATCGCGCCACTCCATACAGAATCAATGTGAGAACTGGCGAATCTGGTGAGCTGATATACGAACAACCCGGACTCTTTGGATTTATCCCCTCCATTGCTTACAATTTTAAATTTTAAATTTTAAAAAATGAAAAATAGTACACCTTTATATATCCTCTGTATCTGTATTTTCACCTTCATCCTATCGTGCAGACCCGAAAGCCTACAAATATCGCTTCCTGAGTATCAACCTCAAGTCGTTGTGTTTTCCCAAATCATCCCCAATGCACTCATGGCTGTCTCTCTATCAAAAACAATAGGCGCATTAGAATTTAGTGAACAACAGGGCGATACCCTTAGCCAAAACATTCTGGACGCACTAGTAGTATCTAATGCAGATGTGACTGTTAGTTACCAAGATAGAGTAGATACACTCAACGAGGTCGGTGCCGGCATTTACGTAAGTGCATTTACGCCTGCCTTTATCAATGAAACCTACCAACTCCGAGTAGTCACACAAGACAACAAAATAATAACTTCACAAAACACCATGTTACCTATTGTCGCATTCGACCAAGTCACGCCTAGCGTCGAACGCACCGAGACTGATACTTTGGTAAAATTTAACTTCCGAATCATTGATGAGCCGGGAGACAACTGGTACATGATTAATTTTTATACAAACGGACAAACAAACACCCAACCAGACTCAGAAGGTATTGATATTAACAATTACTTCGAATCTGGCTCCAACTTCTTGAAGAGAACAGAACTCATAAGTGATGCCGCCTTCAGCGAAAATACAATCGAGGCAATGATCCAACTCCCCGAAATCAGTCAACGAGACTCCGTAACAATTACGCTTTCAAACATCAACGAAACCTACTTCGATTACCTACAGATTCGACAAACAAGCTCCAACCTCTTTACAGAAATTACAAAAGAACCTGTAACACTACCCACCAATATCGAAGGCGGATTAGGCTTCTTTAACACCCATTATCCCGATATAAAAACATTTGATATGAGAGATTTTTGACCTCTCTCAAATAGACTTTGGATATTAGGGAACTGGGAAATTAAGGATAGGGAAGAGGAAGAAAATAATCTACCCCCAAATGAAGAAGTTATTTATTTTCTTTCATTAAATTTGACGCGCATAGCCGAGCTACAGCCTGTCCCGTACTTGATTCGGGATAAGGAAGATTTAGTGAAACATATAAGAAAAAGAACAATTCAGACGGGTAGATTATTTTTTTCACTAAGTATATCCCCCCAAAGTTAAATTAATACATATACTATTCTCGTAAAATATGGAGTTGAGCCAAAAAACATAACCTCATTCTTCAACATAGTCGGAAGCAAATCTTTTTTTACCTTAACTACAATTCGAAGTTCATAAAAAAATAAAAATAAGATTTGGTTTATTGACAATTTGTAATTACCTTTGCATCGCCAAAATAAAACAGGACAACAGAATTAATAAACATGTCAAGGGCGGAAGAGTCCGCATAGACTTAATAAGTGTAAGTTCTACATTAAGTTCCTTATCTAATTTAAACTTAATTTTAGGCTTAAACTTAAACTGGGTTATGAATCAAAAAATCAGAATTAAGCTTCGTTCTTATGACCACAATTTGGTGGACAAATCAACGGAAAAAATTATTAAAACTGTACGAAACAGCGGAGCTGTAGTTGCAGGACCGATTCCTCTGCCCACAGAGAAAAAGATTTACACCGTTCTACGGTCTCCTCACGTCAATAAAAAATCGCGCGAGCAGTTCCAATTGTGTACGCACAAACGTCTTATTGAGATTTACACGCCTACGCCCAAAACCGTAGATGCACTCTCTAAGCTGGAATTGCCAAGTGGCGTTGACATCCAAGTGAAATTGACGTAATCTTTCCCTGTGGAAAAGTCGGAATTGGTATCGAAGTAGTTATAAAGCTACACACGGTACGCTTTATTTACCTTTCAATCTCATATTGAAAGACTGACGACTACGCATTCATTCAAACTAAAATCAAGACTAACAATTTAGTAGTTAGTTTATTGGGTTTACAGCGTTTATTCAGTTTATAGGATTTATAAAGTGGTATAATTTAGTTTTTTTATTAAAAACTAATTCCATCACTCAATACATCTTTCAAACTCAATAAACCCTATAAACTAGAAACTCAATAAACTAAGCACTAAGTTGCAAAGCAACTATATATGGAAGGTCTTATTGGTAAAAAGGTAGGTATGACCAGTATTCATACCGAAGACGGAAAAAATATTGCTTGTACAGTAGTAGAAGTTGGACCATGTGTTGTTACACAGGTCAAAACGGAAGACACTGACCAGTATAACGCCATTCAACTGGGATTTGGTGAGGCAAAAGTGGAAGGTAGAAACGCTGCCACCAAACCACTAAAAGGACACTTTGCGAAAGCAGGCACGACACCTAAGCGCGAAGTCATTGAGTTCCGTGATTTTGACACCGATAAAACACTCGGCGATACACTTACAGTAGAAGATGTTTTTGCTGAAGGCGACGTTGTAAGTGTTGTTGGAAAATCAAAAGGTAAAGGTTTTCAAGGGGTTGTCAAGCGTCACAAGTTCCACGGTGTTGGTGATGCCACACACGGTCAGCACAACAGATTGCGTGCGCCGGGTTCGATTGGTGCTGCATCTTATCCTGCACGTGTATTCAAAGGTATGCGAATGGCAGGACGAATGGGGGGCAAGCGTGTAAAAACGCAAAACCTAACCATCCTCAAAATCTACCCGGAAAAAAACATCCTATTAATCAGTGGAGCTGTACCCGGACACAAAGGCGGATACGTAATTGTAGAAAAATAATATCCTTGTTCGTAAAGGTGAAATATCCAACGAATTTTGATGTGACTGAAATTTCAATATCATGAAATTAGATATTCTAAATATAGAGGGCAAAGCAACAGGCAAACAAGCAGATTTGCCAGACGCGATATTTGGTGTTGAGCCAAATGACCACGTTGTATACCTTGCTGTCAAGCAATACTTGGCACACCAACGTCAGGGAACGCACAAAGCTAAAGAACGTGGAGAAATTACAGGTTCGACCAGAAAAATAAAGCGTCAAAAGGGAACAGGTACAGCCCGTGCAGGTTCTATCAAAAGTCCGCTCTTTAGAGGCGGTGGGCGTATCTTCGGACCAAGACCACGTACTTATACCCTCAAATTGAATAAGAAAGTAAAAGCATTGGCGCGTAAATCTGCTCTTTCAAGCAAAGCACAAGCCGAAGAAATTCTCATACTCCAAAATTTCTCTTTCGATGCACCAAGTACAAAAGCTTACATCAATATCCTCAACAACTTGGAGATGAAAGGTAAAAAGACATTACTTGTACTTAGCGAAAACGACGACAACGTTTATCGCTCCAGCCGAAACATACCCAAAGCAAATGTAAAACTTGCTGACGAATTGAGTACTTACGACATCCTCAACAACAAATGCCTCATCTTCTCAGAAGATGCTATCGAAAAAATAACTGCAACCTTATCATAAGTATCAGGAATTAAATAAATGTACATTTATTTTGTTACTGATGCTAAGTGAAAGAAAATAAATAAATTGTCCCATTATGCTTGTTCTTTTCTCTTATAAAAAACACAAAAAATAGTTCCGTAGCTATGGCTATGCAACGATTTTTTGAATTCTTTAGAAGAAAAAATTACAGCGCATTATGGAACAATTTATTTAATTTCTTTCACTAAGGCTTCAATTGCCTAATGACTATCATATAAATTGATTTTTAAGCAGCAGGTTGCGTTTTAGATTAAGTTTACTTTATGTAAAACTAATTTAAACTTAAACTTAAACTTATAACTTAAACTTAATCATGAAACATATAATTATAAAGCCGCATATCACGGAGAAGACAGAAAAGATGTCGGAGAAATACAACCGTCATACATTCATCGTGCATAAAAAGGCAAACAAAATCCAAATCAAAAAAGCCATCAAAGAGATGTACGGTGTTGACCCAATTTCTGTCAACACACTCATCATGCCTGCCAAAACAAAAAACAGAATGACTCGTAGCGGTGTCATCAAAGGACGCAAAGGCTCTTACAAAAAAGCCATCGTCACCATCCAAGCAGGTGAAGAACTTGACATCTACGGAGACTTATAACAGACATCAATTGTCTGTCTAAATATCTAATTCAGATTAGATAAATATATTTGAAAAATAGAGAAGGTTGGAACTGCTCACAAGGCATTGAGTATCGCACAAGGCGGATACCGTAAGCAGGAGAAGATGGTTTTATTGTTAAATTGTTTTACTACTATTATTTTTTGCGGAGCAAAAAAGTATTCTAACAATAAAATAATCATTTCAACTCCACATTTCTCAAAAAATAATAACAATGCCGGTTAAAAAGTATAGACCAATGACCCCGGGACTTCGTCATCGTGTATCAAACACGTATGAAGAAATCACGACAAACAAACCTGAAAAGAGCCTAACAGTAGGACTCAAAAAATCAGGTGGACGTAACAACGAAGGGAAAATGACTGTCCGCAACATCGGTGGTGGACACAAGCGTAAATATCGTATCATTGACTTCAAGCGAACCAAAGACGATATGTCAGCAAAAGTCTTGACTATCGAATACGATCCTAATCGCTCTGCATTTATCGCACTCATTCAATACGAAGACGGCGAAAAAAGATACATGCTCGCGCCAGACAAAATCGCAGTCGGAGATGTAGTACGCTCTGGAAAACACGCACTACCAGAAACGGGACACACCATGCCTTTGAGCAATGTCCCACTCGGTTCGTCCATACACGCAGTAGAAATGCAGCCCGGAAAAGGTGCAGCAATGGCAAGAAGTGCAGGTACTTATGCAGAATTGCAAGGACGTGAAGGCAAATACGCCATCCTGAAATTGCCTTCAGGCGAAACCAGAAGAATCCTTCTAACCTGTAGAGCAACCATCGGAAGAGTTTCCAACGTTGATCACTCATTAGAAATCATGGGTAAAGCCGGACGAAACCGTTGGAAAGGGCGCAGACCAAGAGTTCGTGGTGTAGCCATGAATCCGGTCGATCACCCGATGGGTGGTGGTGAAGGACGCGCATCTGGCGGACATCCACGCTCACGTACAGGCATCATGGCGAAAGGTCAGAAAACGCGCAGCCCGAAAAAATCTTCTAACAAATTGATTATTACTAGAAGAAAGAAGAAATAAATTAATAATGAATAATGGAGAGTGGACAATTCAAAATTCATTCATTCAAAATTCATTCATTCAAAATTAATATTATGCCTCGTTCATTAAAGAAAGGACCATATATTTATCACAAATTGTTGGTCAAACTAGAGAAATCGAAAGAAAGTACGAAACGCAAAAGCGTTATCAAAACATGGTCGCGTTCTTCCATGATTATACCTACAATGGTTGGAGAAACCATAGCGGTACACAATGGGAAAACTTTCGTACCTGTCTTCGTTACCGAAAATATGGTGGGTCACAAACTCGGTGAATTTTCACCAACCCGTAACTTCAGAGGTCACGGAGGTAAGAAGTAATAATTTTTAGTTGAAAATTGACAATGAATAATTGAAAACGGTATTATCGTGCAATCATTATTTATTTCAAATCAATTATCAAACTAAGTAGTCATTCAAGTTAATAGTGTCGGATGAATTTGAGTAAAATTTGTTCGAGTACGAGGCGAATGTTCTTCAACAGCCTGTCCCGTAACTTGATTCAGGAAAGCAATCGGATAAATTTCGCAAATTACCCGACAGTATCAACTTGAATGACTACTAAGCAAAAGTGTCAATAGAACCGTTAACGAACCTGTTGGTACTTTGACCTGAATCTATAAAAATTATGTTAGCAAGAGCTAAACTTAGTAACTGTCCAATGTCAGCGCGTAAAATGCGCCTTGTGGCAGACATCATCAGGGGTAAAGACGCAGATGCGGCATTGGATATATTAAAATTCACTCGCAAGGAAGCTGCGGAATGGTTGGAGAAACTCCTACTTTCTGCTGTCAACAATTGGGAGCAGAAAACTGCTGGAGAAGATCCGGACGAGTACGAATTATATATCAAAGAAATTCTCGTTAATCAAGGTCCTCAACTCAAGCGTATTCGTCCTGTGCCGTTTGGTCGTGCACACCGTATTCGCAAGCACACATGCCACGTCAAAATTGTCATGGACAACAGAGTCTATCTGCCGGGTGAAGAAGAAGAAGAAGTAGACGTTGACGAAGAAATTGTACAAACAGAAGGATAAAAATTATGTAGATAGCATAGTCAGGACTGCCTCACGGCTGCCCAGTGACTATCAACTATCGACCATAGACTAATAATATAAACATGGGTCAGAAAACAAATCCGATAGGCAATCGACTTGGCATCATCAGAGGCTGGGACTCTAGTTGGTTTGGTGGAAAAGACATGGGGAAAAAAGTCGTAGAAGACGAAAAAATCCGCACCTATCTCAAAGCCAGAATTAGTAAAGGCGGCATCGCTCGCATCGTTATAGAGCGTACCCTAAAGCGCATTACCGTTACGATTCACACCTCACGTCCCGGTATTATTATCGGAAAAGGCGGACAGGAAGTAGACCGTATCCGTGAAGAAATCAAACGATTGACCGGTACAGATGTACAAATCAATATCGTTGAGATTCGCAAGCCAGAGATGGACGCTGCTATCGTTGCAGAGCAAATCGCAAAGCAACTCGAAGCGCGTATCAACTACCGTCGTGCAACTAAAATGTCTATTCAAGCAACTATGCGTGCAGGTGCCGAAGGTATCAAAGTACGTATTTCGGGCAGATTGAATGGCGCAGAGATGGCACGTTCGGAAGAATTTAAAGACGGACGTACACCACTGCACACTTTTCGTGCGGATATTGACTACGCACTTTGCGAAGCTCAAACCGTCTATGGAAAAATCGGTGTCAAAGTCTGGATATGTAAAGGAGAAGTATTTGGCAAACGCGACCTCTCGCCAAATGTAGGTGCGAAGAAAGAACAAGGCGGCGGACGCGGTGGCGATAGACGTGGCGGTGGAGATAGACGCGGCGGAGATAGACGCGGCGGCAGAGATAGAGGACGTGGTGGCAGAGGACGCAGCGGCGACAACAGAGGCGGCGGTAGAAGATAAAATTTAGTGGTCATTCAAGTAATAGTGTCGGATGAATTTGAGTGAAATTTATTCGAGTGAGGCGAAGGTTATTTGGCATAGCCATAGCTACGGCGGATGTTCTTCAACAGTCCATCCCGTAACTTGATTCAGGAAAGTAATTGGATAAATTTTGTCAAATTACGCGGCAGTATCAATTTGAATGACTATTTAGTGTAAAACGTAAAAAGATGAACGAACGGTAATATCTTTAGTGAAAGAAATTAAATAAATTGTTCCATAATGCGCCGTAATTTTTTCTTCTAAAGAATTCAAAAAATCGTTGCATAGCTATAGCTACGGAACTATTTTTTGTGTTTTTTAGAAGGGAAAAGAACAAGCATAATGGGGCAAGTTATTTATTTTCTTTCACTTACTTTTCAAACTTATTATTTTACACGTTACATTTCAAAAATATTACCCATAACAAAATTACGATACTCGGAATATTCGTCGTATCTTTGCCCCCCGTTTAGGGTTTGGGCGAAATTAACGGCACTAAATTTATAGAAAATGTTACAGCCAAAGAGGACGAAATATCGCAAGATGCAGAAAGGGCGTATTCGTGGCAATGCGCAACGCGGAGCTACATTAGCCTTCGGCACGTTCGGTCTGAAAACACTCGATCCAGGACGCATCACCAATCGCCAGATAGAATCTGCACGTGTCGCGATGACTCGTTATATGAAAAGAGAGGGTCAAGTTTGGATTCGTATTTTTCCAGACAAACCTATCACCAGCAAACCAGCCGAAGTACGTATGGGAAAAGGTAAGGGTGCGCTTGACCACTATGTAGCAGTCGTCAGACCTGGACGCATCATGTTTGAGATAGAAGGTGTACCGGAGAATGTGGCTAAAGAAGCACTCAGACTTGCTGCCCAAAAATTGCCTGTATTGACAAAAGTTGTAGTTCGAAGAGACTACGCAGAATAAAATAACAGTTGAAGAAATACGGTAAACGCAAATGGGATAAACCCACAAGCTGAAAACCGTAACTCACAACTCGAAATAATAATAAAGATGGCATCGGAGAAATACACAACTATCAAAGGTTTGGGCGATGATGACTTACGCGATGAAATTTTCGCGATAGAAACAGAATTGCACAAAACTAAAATTCAAAATTCCGTTACGGGGTTAGAGAATCCTTTGATTATCAAAGACTTGAGAAGAGATATTGCTCGACTCAAAACAGAAGTTCGTGCACGCCAAATGGCTGAAATGACGCCCGAACAACTCGCTAAAAGAAGTAAAATTCGCGCTCGTCGCAGATTGAACAAATAATTGGGTGCTTCGTTCTTCGTACATCGTTCTATATTTTTTAATTAACGTAGAACAACGAACAAAGAACAAAGAACGCAGATAAACTGATAAACATGTCAGAACAGCAACAGCCGGAACGAAAACAGGGCTTAAAAAAAGAAAGAGTCGGAGTCGTGACTAGCGACAAGATGGACAAGACAATTACTGTAATAGTAGAACGTCGCCTCCAGCACCCGATGTATGGAAAATTCGTAAAGAAATCCAAAAAATTCACAGCGCACGACGAAGACAATACTTGTGGCATTGGCGACAAAGTAAAAATCGTCGAATCACGCCCATTGAGCAAGAAAAAGCGTTGGAAATTAGTAGAAATCATAGAAAGAGCGAAGTAATTATATGATTTTAGGGTCAGTGATTATTGGTTGAAAAATCAAAAATCAAAAACCTCTTAATCAAAAATTCATTCACTCATTCACTCATTGAAATAAAATGATACAGCAAGAATCAAGGCTAAAAGTCGCTGACAATAGCGGAGCAAAAGAAGTACTTTGTATCCGTGTTCTGGGAGGATCAAAACGCAGATATGCTTCCATTGGCGATACGATTGTCGTTACGGTGAAATCTGCCTCTCCAGGTGGTGCACTCAAAAAAGGAACCGTATCCAAAGCCGTTATCGTTCGTACCAGAAAGGAGATTCGCAGAAAAGACGGAACATATATTCGTTTTGACGATAATGCGGTTGTACTCCTCAATGCCTCCGAAGAACCACGGGGTACTCGTATTTTCGGACCTGTTGCACGCGAATTACGTGACAAAGATTTTATGAAAATCGTTTCACTCGCACCGGAGGTGCTTTAATATGTATGATTGTTGAACTGTCAGTTGAAAGTTTTTATCAAAACCAATAATACGACCACACAACAACACAACAACACAATTAAAAATGAGCAAGAAAAGATTCATACCGAAATTAAAGATAAAAAAAGGAGATAACGTAGTCGTTATTTCTGGCAATCATAAAGGCGATAAAGGTGAAGTTTTGGAAGTATTTCCAGATAAAAACAGAGCCATTGTTTCTGATGTCAATTTGAAGAAGAAACACCGCAAGCCCACCCAGGATCAACCGGGTGAAATCACTGATATTCCTGCAAGCATTCACATTTCCAACCTTATGTTGGTCGATGGTGGGACTGCAACGCGAATAGGACGCAGAGTAGAAGATGGAAAAATCGTTCGTTATTCTAAGAAAACGGATAACACGATACGATAGACAAATGTCTATAAATACGCTTGTGTATTTTCCATTTAACTTGATTCTTGAACTTGAACTTGAAACTTATCATGTCAATACGTTTAAAAGAAAAATATCTAACGACAGCAGTACCTGCGTTGATGGAGAAATTTGAGTACAAATCCATCATGGAGGTACCCAAAATCACCAAAATTTGCATCAATCAAGGTGTAGGTGAAGCCACTTCAGATAAAAAATTGGTAGACAATGCGATGAGCGAAATAACCCTCATTGCAGGGCAAAAAGCCGTATCTGTCAAAGCCAAAAAATCTGTCTCGAATTTCAAACTTCGTGAAGGTATGCCTATCGGTGTACGCGTGACATTGCGCGGGAAGCAGATGTACGAATTTTTGGATAGATTTGTCAATGTAACACTACCTCGTGTACGCGACTTTCGTGGCATCAGCGACAAAAGTTTTGACGGACGTGGTAACTACTCAATAGGCATAAAAGAACAAATCATATTTCCAGAGATTGACATTGATAAAATCAATAAAATTACGGGTATGGACATCACTTTCGTGACAACAGCGAAAACAGATGCCGAATCACTCGAATTGCTCAAACTACTGGGTTTACCCTTCCAAAACCAGCAATCGAATCAAAATTAAAACAAGTTGTTTGCAACTTGAAAGTACTAAAAAACAAGCATCAAAATCCAACCAATACGAGTGGCGAAGTGCAGAAAGAATTGGAGCTTGAAATTTGTTTTTTGGAATTTAAATAAAAAGTTATGGCTAAGAAATCAGTAATGGCACGCCAAAAAAAGCGTGAAAAAATGGTAGCCAAATACGCAGAAAAACGCGCTGCACTCAAAGAGGCAAACGACTACGAAGGGCTTGACAAATTGCCTCGTAATGCTTCTCCGGTACGTCTCAAAAACAGATGTGGACTCACTGGTCGCCCAAGAGGATACATGCGCGATTTCGGTATTTGCAGAGTTGCTTTTCGCAAACTCGCCTTAGAAGGCAAAATCCCAGGTGTTACCAAAGCAAGTTGGTAATAATCCGATGTGCGAGCCTTGTACCGATGAGTATCGGTATTTTGCCAGCACACAAGACATAGTTGAAAAGTAATTTCAAACTAAAATCGTTGGTTTTGAACCAATAATTTCAAGTGATTTTCTAACAAAATTGACCGTTCACCGTCTTCATTTCGTGTTTGTGTCAAGAAAATAATTCGGACAGACTAAGCAGGTACTTGCTGCGCTTTTTAATAGTTTTAGATTTTAAATAAGTGAATAATAATTATTCATCATTTATTATTCATTTTTATTAAAAAATAGGTTGCCGAAGAAAAAAATAAAAATGATTACAACAGATCCAATAGCGGATTTCCTCACAAGGCTCCGCAACGCTCAAATGGCAGGACATCGCATCGTCGAAATCCCTGCTTCTAAACTCAAAAAACGCGTTACAGAAATCTTGTACGACCAGGGCTACATTCTCAAATACAAATTTGAGGATGCTGAAGGTCCACAAGGTGTCATCAAAATCGCCGTCAAATACGAAAGAGGTACTAAAAAACCAGTCATTCGTAAATTACAAAGAATAAGTAAGCCGGGGCTCAGAAAATATGTTGGTGCAGGGGATTTGCCTCGTGTAATCAATGGATTGGGTATTGCCATTATCTCTACTTCACGTGGCGTGATGACAGATAAGGAAGCAAGAAAAGAACACGTAGGAGGCGAAGTACTCTGCTTTGTTTACTAATCATTAAGTTTAAGTCTAAGTCTAAGTTCAAGTTAAAATAAAACCTGAATTTAAACTTAATCTTGAACTTCAACTTAAACTTAAAACGTCATGTCAAGAATAGGAAAAGCACCCATCAGCATACCTTCGGGCGTCGATATCAAAGTCGATAAGAGTATGGTCACTGTCAAAGGACCAAAGGGAGAATTGAAGCAGAAGTTAGACCCGGATATGAAAGTCGAAATCGAAGACGGTACACTTACGATAGTTAGACCTACGGAGCAAAAACGTCATCGCGCTATGCACGGTTTGTATCGTTCATTGATAAGCAACATGGTAGAGGGCGTTACCAATGGTTATAAAAAAACGCTTGAATTGCACGGTGTCGGTTATCGCGCATCCAATTCGGGACAGCTTTTGGAACTGTCATTAGGCTACTCTCACCCCATTATGTTCTACGTACCGGATGAGGTAAAAGTAGAGACAGAATCGGTCAAAGGACAGCCACCGAAGATCATGTTGGAAAGCCATGACAAACAACTCATCGGTCAGGTAGCAGCCAACCTCCGCGCCTTTCGTAAACCAGAACCTTACAAAGGAAAAGGTATTCGATTTGCAGGTGAAGAAATCCGTCGCAAAGCAGGTAAAACCGCCGGGGCATAATAGTCAATGGTTTATCAGTCGGCAGTCTGTCGTTTTACCACCTAATAACTGGGTATAGACCAACTGCGGACTTTTTATAAAAAATTATTTACTTACGAAATGGCAGTCGCATAACCCAGACATTCTTGTCTGGCGCACTAAAATAGTAGTCGCGCCGCGGATCATTTCAAAATAAAGTAAACCTTAGATATGTCAACAGCTAAGAAAGTATTACGCAGGAAGAAAATCCAGATGCGTATAAGAAAAAAAATAAGCGGCACCGCAGCGTTGCCGAGATTAAGTGTATTTCGCAGTAATAAGCAGATATATGCACAAATCATCGATGACATCAACGGCGAAACCATTTGTATGGCTTCCTCTAAAGATGCCGACAACGCAGGAAATAAAGTCGAACAAGCTAAAGAAGTTGGTAAATTATTGGCTTCAAAAGCTAAATCCAAGGATATCGAAACCGTTGTATTCGACAGAAGTGGCTACCTCTATCACGGACGTGTGAAAGCCGTCGCAGAAGGCGCACGAGAAGGAGGTTTAATCTTATAAGTGAAAGAAATTAAATAAGATGTCCCATAATGCGAAGTATTTTTTTTGTATAAGGATTTTTTGAAAGCCGCACATTCCCGATAATTATCGGGATAGCTACAGCTTGTCCCGAACCCCGATTCGGGATAAGGATTTTAAAGGATTCTTAGACGGGAAAAAGACGAGTATAATGGCACATGTTATTTAATTTCTTTCACTAAGATTAAGTTTATCTCGATAGCTTCGGGAAAGTTGAAGTTTTAAAAAATTTCGACTTATTAATTTAAACTTCAACTTAAATTTAATAAAATGGCTGATAATAGAAATAATAGCAATAACAACAGCAATAACCGGGACAATAATCGTAGAGGTGGTGGTAGAAATAACCGTCGTGGCGATAGACAAGCATCCGTTCAGGAGTCAGAGTTCAAAGAAAAACTCGTCAATCTGAATCGTGTAGCCAAAGTCACCAAAGGTGGTCGTACCTTCAGCTTCGCGGCAGTAGTCGTTGTTGGAAACGGTAAAGGTAAAGTCGGACACGGCTTGGGTAAAGCCCGTGACGTGCAAGAAGCCATTGCCAAAGCAGTAGATGATGCTAAGAAAAACGTCATCGAATTTCCACTACACAAAGGAACTATTCCTTACACTGTAAAAGGAAAATACGGAGCTGGTAAAGTCTTCATCAAGCCTGCATCAGATGGTACAGGAGTGATAGCGGGTGGTCCGATGCGTGCTGTACTCGAAATTTCGGGTGTACAAAACGTATTGGCAAAAACGCAAGGTTCATCCAATCCGCACAACGTAATTAAAGCAACACTTGATGCCCTGGGGCAGCTTCGCAGCCCAATGGAAATCGCCAAAGCGCGTGGTATCACAATGGACAAATTGTTCAACGGATAACGTACATTGTTTTACTGTCAAATTGTTTTAGGATTAATCAATCTCGCGCAGCGAAATTGCGTTGACCATCGTTTAGAAATTACTTTTTCAGTAAGTTTTCTCAATGAATGAATTTTGAATGAAAGAATGAATGAATCAAGAGATTTTAATCTTGTGATTTTTAGATAATATTTGCTGGTTTTAGTAAAAAATGATTCATTCATTCATTCATTTAAAATTCATTCACTCATTCATTGAGAATTTACCTTTTTCAAACAATAAAACAATACAAAACAATACAGCAATAAAACAATAATTATAGAGTCATGGCAAAAGTAAAAGTAACACAGGTCAGGAGTACAATTGACCGTAGCAAACGACAAAAAGACACGGTCAAAGCACTCGGACTACGCAAAATGCACCAATCCGTAGAGCATGAAGCCACGCCTCAAATTTTAGGCATGATTAAAAAAGTATCCCACTTGTTACAAGTAGAGGAACTTTAATTTAGTGATTCGTTCATTGAGTTCATAAAGTTTACAAAGGATGATTCATACCTTAACTTTATAAACTCAATAAACTCAATCACCAATAAACTAAACAAAGATGCAACTTCATAATTTGAAACCTGCAAAAGGTTCAGTCAAGAAAAATAAGCGAGTAGGTAGAGGACAAGGCTCAGGAAGGGGTGGTACATCTACACGTGGACACAACGGAGCGCAATCTCGTTCGGGTTACTCTCGCAAAAAAGGTTTTGAAGGCGGTGGTGTTACGTTAATTCAACGCACACCAAAACGCGGATTCAAAAACATCAACCGTGTAGAATACGTACCGATTAATTTGACGCGATTAGAAGCTATTTCCGAAAAATTCGGTATCACTAATATCACGCTCGAAGCACTCGTTGAAAACGGTATCGTCAAGAAAAACGACAAAGTGAAAATCCTTGCCAATGGAAGTTTAACTTCTAAGCTCGAAATCTCTGCACACGCTTGTTCTGAAAAAGCAAAAGCAGCTATCGAAGCACAGGGCGGGACAATCACCTTAGCATAAAAATAAAGACCACAACAGGAAGTTCGTACACCAAACAGTGTGCGAACTGAATACTGTGGACTAAAAAACTGGTACAATGAACAAATTCATCACCACACTCAAAAATATCTGGTCAATAGAAGACCTGCGTAAACGCATCTTGTTTACGTTGGCACTATTGATGTTATTCCGTTTTGGTTCGTATGTTGTACTGCCCGGCATCAATCCTGCGGCACTTGCAAATGCTGCATCAGGACAAAACAACCTCCTCAGCCTCCTCAACTCTTTCACAGGTGGTGCATTCAATAATGCGGCAGTCTTCGCACTTGGTATCATGCCCTACATATCGGCATCTATCATCGTGCAGCTATTAGGCTTTGCCGTCCCTTATTTCCAAAAATTACAAAAAACTGAAGGCGAATCCGGTAGAAGAAAACTCAATCAGATTACACGTTGGTTGACCGTAGCTATCACGCTTGTACAAGCAGGCGGATACCTCACATATATCAACGCAACCTTCCCGGGTGCAATATCTACGGGTATCAACCCATTCACATTCTGGGCATCCAATATCATCATACTTACAGCGGGTACTATCCTTGCTATGTGGCTCGGTGAGCGTATCACCGATAGAGGTATTGGCAACGGTATTTCATTGCTCATCATGATTGGTATTATCGCTACATTGCCATCAGCCTTCTTCGGAGAAATAGACTTACGTTTATCCGGTGGAACAGGTGGTTTGATTAGTTTCGTACTCGTCATCGCGGCATTAGTTGCGGTCACCGCAGCGACCATACTCATCATACAAGCAGTACGGCGAATACCCCTTCAATACGCCAAGCGTATGGTCGGACGCGGAGACAGCAGAGCACCCGTCACAGGTGTACGCGACTACCTCCCCGTAAAAGTCAACGCAGCAGGAGTTATGCCTATCATCTTTGCACAAGCATTGATGTTCTTACCAGCTACCGTAGCACAATTTGCAGTAGGTGCAAACGAAGCCCCCCCCGCATGGCTTACAGCTTTGAATGATTTCACATCAGGACCTTATAACATCATTTATTTCTTCCTAGTCGTTCTATTTACTTATGTATACACTGCTTTGATTGTGAATCCTAACCAACACGCCGAATACCTCAAGCGTCAAAACGCTTTTATTCCGGGTGTAAAACCAGGTAAAAGTACGGCTGAATTTATTGATACAGTTACGACTCGCATTACATTACCGGGGTCTATCTTCTTAGGATTAATTTCTATCTTACCTGCTTTCGCAGCGAGATTAGGTGGTATCAATATCGGTTTTGCGATGTTCTTCGGAGGTACATCACTCCTCATTATGGTGGGTGTAGTACTCGATACTTTACAACAAATTGAAAGTCACCTCTTGATGCGCCGTTACGACGGATTGGTGAAAACAGGACGTGTCAAAGGAAGAAGAAGTGGTATGACCGTCGGTGCGCCGATGTAAGAAACATTGTTGAACGGTAACACAGACATTCTTGTCTGTGCTTCGCCGACCACAGACAAGAATGTCTGTGTTACAACCAACTTATAATGAGAAGACATTACAAGAAGATATATTATAAAACGGACGAAGAGATAGAAATAATGCGTCTTAGTGCGGATTTAGTATCGCGGACACATGGCTTGGTAGCAAGCATGGTACGTGCCGGAGAAACTGGCAAAAATATTGACAAAGCGGCAGAAGAATTTATACTTGACCACAAAGCAGTGCCGGGTTTCAAAGGCTATGGCGGATTTCCGGCTACTCTTTGCGTATCTATCAACGAACAAGTCGTACACGGCATTCCGACTGACAAGCCCTTTGAAGAAGGAGATGTAGTGTCGGTAGATTGCGGAGTAATTTTGGGAGGATATTATGGCGATTGCGCTTTCACTTATCCAATCGGAGAAATCAAACCAGAAGTCATGAAGCTTTTGGAAGTCACCAACGAATGTTTGTATCGTGCCATAGATGTAGCGCGAATAGGAAGGCGAATCGGCGACATTGGTTATGCAGTACAAAATTATGCAGAGCAAGAACGCAAATATGGTGTAGTCCGTGAATTGGTTGGACATGGTTTGGGGCGTGAGTTGCACGAAGACCCGCAAGTAGCCAACTACGGCAGACGTGGGCAAGGCAATAAAATCTTAGATGGTTTGGTTATTGCAATAGAACCCATGATAAATCTCGGAACACGAAGGGTAAAGACCCTCAAAGATGGGTGGACAGTAGTTTCTACGGATAAAAAACCATCAGCGCATTACGAACATACTATCGCAGTACGCAAAACGAGAACCGAGATATTGACGACCCACAATTACGCTTACGAAGAATTAGAGAAGAACCCTAATGCAATAAATTTGGAATTCCAAAGAAAAAACTAGATATTTGCACTCCAAAATTAAAAAGGATGGCAAAACAGGACTTAATAAAACAAGACGGTACAATTATAGAAGCACTCTCTAACGCGATGTTTAGAGTGCGACTCGAAAATGGTCACGAAATCATCGCGACCATCTCCGGAAAAATGCGAATGAACTACATTCGTATATTACCAAGTGACAAGGTAGCCGTCGAAATGTCACCGTATGACCTCAGTAGGGGGCGCATCACGTACAGATACAAATAATTCAAATATAGTGTTTATTATGGACGAATAAAATTATTCATTCATTCAATATACACTTACTCATTCATTATCATCATGAAAGTAAGAGCGTCAGTTAAAAAACGTTCTGCCGATTGCAAAATCGTTCGCAGAAAAGGAAAATTATACGTTATCAACAAAAAAAATCCTCGATTTAAACAACGTCAGGGATAAAATTTATTGTTTTACTGCTAAATTGTTTTACTGTTGCATCCTTTTTTTCGCGTAGCGAAAGAAAGGATGCAACAAAAGATAATACAGCAATAAGACAATATAGCAATAAAACAATAAAATCATGGCAAGGATATCAGGTGTTGATTTACCTAAAAATAAAAGAGGTGTTATTGGTTTGACCTATATTTTCGGAATAGGTGCTACTCGTTCAAAAGCAATTTTGGAAAAGTGTACTATCGACGAAAGTGTGAAAATCAAAGATTGGACGGATGAAAATATCAAAGATATTCGTGAGGCTATCACTGATGACTACACGGTAGAAGGAGCTTTGCGCGGAGAGATTCAGATGAATATCAAGCGTCTCATGGACATCGGTTGTTACAGAGGATTGCGTCACCGTAAAGGTTTGCCTTTACGCGGACAACGCACCCAGACCAATGCCCGTACACGTAAGGGTAAACGTAAAACAGTTGCCAACAAAAAGAAAGCAACTAAGTAAGATTAATTTTGAATTTTGAATGAGTGAATTTTGAATATTCCAACTCATCATTGTCAATATTAATTCTTAAAAATAAAATTATTGAAGAATCATTGTTCGTTTTTTGAATCATTCAAAATTCAACATTCATTCATTCAAAATTAATATAATAATGGCAAAATCAAGAAAAGCGAAAAAAAGGAAGGTAAAAGTAGAACCGCAAGGCTACGCTTACATCCAAGCCAGTTTCAATAATATCATCATTTCTTTGACCAACAAGCAAGGGCAAGTTATTTCTTGGTCATCTGCCGGTAAAGCCGGATTCAGAGGTTCAAAAAAGAACACGCCTTACGCTGCTCAAATTGCTGCGAGCGATGCCGCTCAAAAAGCACACGAAGCAGGGCTTAGAACGGTAGAAGTTTATGTAAAAGGACCAGGCTCAGGTAGAGAATCTGCAATCAGAGCGATAGATTCAAATGGTATAAAAGTGAGCATCATCCGTGATGTCACCCCAATACCTCACAATGGCTGTCGCCCTCCAAAACGCAGAAGAGTTTAAATAAAACTCAAGTGTGAATGTCAAGTTCAAGTACAAAATTACGAATGACACACACTATTTATATGATAAGTGAAAGAAATTAAATAAGATGTCCCATAATGCGAAGTATTTTTTTTGTCTAAGGATTTTTTGAAAGTCGCACATAGCCTTAGCTACAGCCTGTCCCGAACCCCGATTCGGGATAAGGATTTCAAAGGATTCTTAGACGGAAAAAAGACGAGTATAATGGCACATGTTATTTAATTTCTTTCACTAAAAGAATCCAAGTATTTCGCGTGAAGAAATTAAAAATTTTCCATACCAATAATTATCGGCATTGGAACTGACGCTTGGACTTGAACTTAAATAAAAATGGCAAGATATACAGGACCTACAACAAAAAAAGCAAGAGCATTGGGCGAAGCAATTTTCGGCTACGACAAAGCTTTTGAAAAAAGAAAATACAAGCCCGGTCAACACGGTAACGGCAAACGCAGAAAACAAAAATCTGATTATGCTGTACAATTGATGGAAAAGCAAAAAGCTAAATACACTTACGGTGTATTAGAGCGTCAATTCCGCAACTTGTTTGCAAAAGCAAGTAGCAAGAAAGGCGTTACGGGTGAGGTATTATTCCAATTGCTTGAAGCAAGACTTGACAATGTAATTTACCGCATGGGTATGGCTCCGACGCGTCGCGCTGCTCGCCAGTTAGTTAGTCACAAGCACGTTGTCTTAAATGGTGTTGTTACCAATGTACCTTCTACTTCTATACGTCCGGGTGACATTGTTGGTATTCGTGGAAAATCACAAGGTTTGGAAATCGTGGTAAACGCAGTATCCAGTAAAAGTGATGTTCGCAACTTCGGTTGGTTAGAATTCAATCAGGACAAAATGGAGGGTAAATTCCTTGAATATCCTGAGCGTGCTGCCATTCCTGAAAAAATTAACGAGCAGTTAATCGTCGAATTATATTCGAAATAAAATATACTACAAGATGTCATTTTTTTTTATAAAATGACATCTTGCTACATCATAAAATTAACAAGCCGCATAGCGGCTTGTTAGGGAAGAGGAAGAAAATAATCTATCCCAAATGAAGAAGTTATTTTTTTTATATGTTTGGCTGAATTTGACGCGCATAGCCGAGCTACGTAAGGAAGATTTAGTGAAACATATAAGAAAAAGAATAATTCAGACGGGTAGATTATTTTTTTCGTCTTCCCTTAATTTGTATATATAAATATCATCATTCAATTGATGGAAATGTAAAACAATAAATATAAATAAATTCGCGTTAAGTACACTGTTTTATAAATTTATTTACATTTTTTGACGTTTATTTTGAAATGAATCGAATCAAAAATGACGCGAATACTCACTGTATTTAAGGATTTTTTGGTGAAGAGTCATTTTAAAAGAAATACTCAAAAAAGTAAATAAATTTGTGAAACAGTGTATTAAGGAACGAAGCATAAATAAATTAAGTTTTTTGGCGCCGTTATTTTTTTCTTTTTCGAGGCATGAAAACCGTGCATAGCCAAGTTACGCAAGGATTTTTATAACGAAGAAAAAGGAGAAAAGAACAAGTTAAAATCTGAATTTATTTTGTTCCTGATACTAAGTACCGAACCGTAATTATATATAAGTAAAATTTTAGAATTATTTTTTTCTTTGATAAGGTAAAAAGCGCAATCATAGCCTAAGCTATTCCGATAGCTATCGGAAAGCATTTTTATCGAAATTAAAGGAAAAAGAAACTAAAATTATTTGTAGTTAATTTCGATATAGTACCTATATAATATTTATGTTCTATTTAAACTTTTACATTTCAAAATCTTGTCTCTTGAACTTGAACTTTTCTAAGGTTTTCCTTTTATGAGCATACTAACTTTCCATACGCCTGACAAAATTGTTCTGCAAAAAGCTAATGATTTTGAAGGTACATTTGAATTCAAACCCCTAGAACCGGGTTTCGGTCAAACTATTGGTAACTCTTTGCGCCGCGTATTGCTTTCCTCTTTGGAGGGCTTTGCTATTTCTGCAGTACGCATCGCGGGTGCAGACCACGAATTTTCTACCATCAAAGGTGTCGTAGAAGATGTCGTTGACATTATTCTCAATCTCAAACAAGTTCGCCTCAAGCAAGTCATGGCAGACGAAGACATTACTTCTGAGCGCATCTACCTTACTATCACAGGCAAAGACGCATTCCGTGCAGGTGACATCGAAGAGCATACCAATGCTTTTCGCGTCATGAATCCTGATTTGGAAATCTGCCGCATGGAGTCGTTCGTAAACCTTGAGATGGAACTCACCATCACCAAAGGACGCGGTTATGTTCCTGCTGACGAAAATATGCCAGTAGATGCACCCATCGGCGTTATTCCGATTGATGCCATATACACGCCTGTCAAAAATGTTCGTTATTCCGTAGATGCTACTCGTGTAGGACAACGCACCGACTACGAAAAACTTGGTATCGAACTGAAAACTGACGGTACAATACATCCTGAAGACGCCATCAAAGAAGCTGCTAAGATTCTAATACAGCACCTCATGCTCATTTCCGATGAAAATATCACTTTCGATACCGGAACACGCGAAGAGGACAACATCGTGGACGAGCATATCCTACACATGCGGAAGTTGCTCAAGACCTCGTTGGAAGATCTCGACCTTTCCGTCAGGGCATACAATTGCCTCAAGGCAGCCAAAATCAATACCCTCGCAGAACTCGTCCAATACGATACACACGAACTCCTCAAATTCCGTAATTTTGGTAAAAAATCACTCGTTGAAATTGAAGAACTTCTCGTAGAGAAAGACCTCACCTTCGGCATGGATTTATCGAAATACAAAATAGACGAAGACTAAAACGTAACTTAATGAAAGAAATTAAATAACATGTGCCATTATACTCGTCTTTTTTCCGTCTAAGAATCCTTTGAAATCCTTACGTAGCTAAGGCTATGTGCGGCTTTCAAAAAAATCCTTAGACAAAAAAAATACTTCGCATTATGGTACATCTTATTTATTTTCTTTCACTAAATTTGACGCGCATAGCCGAGCTACGTAAGGAAGATTTAGCGAAGCATATAAGAAAAAGAACAATTCAGACGGGTAGATTATTTTTTTCGTCTTCCCTTACTGTATTTGGAGTTTTTTGGGGAAGAGTCATTTCAAAAGAAGTACAGACAAGAATGTCTGTGTTACGATAAAAAGCCGAATTTCATAAGTGAAATTCGGCTCATTTTTCATTAAAAAACTGCAGTAACGATGATAGCTAATTTGCTTTAAGCCGAATTAGCTGAAAGTGATAAAACGTCAATGTTTATTTCGGTCAAACGAATTAACGAATACCGAGTACACGAATCACGAAAATCCGTGCTGCGAAGTTCACAAAATTATTAATCATGAGACACGGTAAGAAATTTAACCACCTCAAAAGAAAAAAAGGACACAGACGTGCTTTGCTAAAAAACATGTCTTGCGCTTTAATTGAGCACAAACGCATACGCACTACCCTTGCCAAAGCAAAAGCATTGCGTATCTATATAGAGCCACTCATCACTAAAGCGCGTAGAAATACGACTCACTCTCGCCGTGTAGTATTTAGCTACCTTCAGAGCAAGGAAGCTGTAATTGAGCTTTTCGGACCAATCGCTGCTAAAGTAGGCGACCGTCCGGGTGGATATGTACGAATCCTTCGTACAGGCTTTCGTCCCGGAGATAGTGCGGAAATGTGTCTCATCGAATTAGTGGATTTCAATGAAATTTACAGCACATCTGACGGACCTAAGAAGAAAACACGCCGTAGAAAACGTGGTGGTGCTACGACAAACGATGCAGCAGCTACAGGAACGACAGTTGTAGAAGAAGCAGTAGCAGACACGGGAAATGAAGTAGATGATGCTACTGAGAATGTAGCAGAGGCAACAGAAAATACGATAGACGACGATGGAGTAAAAGGTGCATAATTGCAAATTTTATTTTTGATGAAATATAAAGACCAATCGCTAACGCGGTTGGTCTTTTTTAGGTTTTTTGGCAATTTTTATAGAAAGAGACTTCCGCCTGATGCACAAATCTGCTCCGCAGATGGATTGCCTGTTTATAAGTGTATATTAGGGAAGAGGAAGAAAATAATCTACCCCAAATGAAGAAGTTATTTTTTTTATATGTTTGGCTAAGTGAAAGAAATTAAATAAATTGTTCCATAATGCGCCGTAATTTTTTCTTCTAAAGAATTCA